>ENA-OSJC01001752-OSJC01001752.1-marine-metagenome-genome-assembly--contig:-NODE-1752-length-17243-cov-3.331353_pt1 | contig 17243 bp, 14 predicted proteins | sample MGYA00237885_ERZ534234 | MGnify/ENA primary metagenome ERZ534234 (study PRJEB26413, sample SAMN06343907) | marine metagenome | isolation source: coastal waters | place: Atlantic Ocean: West Antarctic... | reverse complement strand
AGCGTGGCGGGCGTTCGGGGGTGGCGACGATCGACTTTGCGGTTGTTCGTTTTCCCCAAACGGCGAGGCCGAGAACGAGGACGAAGACCGCGAGGCAGACCCGTAGAATGACGTGCCATCCTTCCGGCGATCCGCGGAGCAGCAGATAGGCGGCTGCCACGGTGAGGATGAGGACGAACGAGCGCACGTCTCAGCCTAGCGGCAAAGGTCACCTTTTACAACTTCCCCGGGCCGGTGTTCCAGAGGAGGTGCATTTCCTCGACGGAGGGCACCATGAGGGGACGGATGATGCGGAAGCCGATGGCCTGATTGTCACTGTGATACCACAGGAATTTTGGGGTCCTGCATTTTCCAGTTGGGGTCGGAGATGGTTCGCTCAGCTGAGCGGAGTTGCTCAGGGTCGTCCTCCCAGCCGCCGCCTCTCGCGATCCGTGGGTAGCGCATGGGAGAAAGGGAAAGGGGGTTGGTGTTGCCGTTCTTTACTGCGGCGTAGTCGCCGGTATGGGCATTGAGGGTCCACTCGATGGCATTTCCATGCATGTCGTGGAGTCCCCAGGGGTTGGGCTTCTTTTGTCCGACGGGATGGTAGGTGTAATCCTAGTTATCGGTGAACCAGGCGTAGTCACCGAGCTTGGAAACGTCATCGCCGAAGGAATAAGCGGTGGTCGTTCCGGCGCGGCAGGCGTATTCCCACTCGGCTTCGGTGGGGAGACGATAGTAGTGGCCGGTTTGAGCGCTGAGCCATTCGCAGAACTTCGAGGCGGAGTGCTGGGTGATCGCGATGGCGGGGAGATTTTTGCCGTAGCCCACACTGTCCGCCATGTCGAAGTGCATTGGCATGTAGGGAGGCGTCGGTTGGGAAATGGCGTCGATCGTTGTTGGGGAACTCGCGATGGGTGGTTCGGGTGAGTAGATGTCGCCATCGAGATTGAGCGTGCCGTCCTTATTTCGCGACTGCCCGTTTTCAATGAAGCGCTGGTAGATCGCCCAAGTGATCTCGGTCTTGGCCATCTAGAAGGGCTCGATTTTGATTTTGCGTTGCGGGCCTTCGTTAGCGGAGCGGTTGGCTTCTCCTGAGGGTGATCCGATCGTGAATTCACCGCCAGGAATGGGCACGAGGTCAAAGGTCGCGTCTCCGGAGAGAGGCGCGGTCTCGGTGTGGGGCTTCATTTTTGCAGGTGCCTTTTTATCGAGAAGGGCGTGGCTTTTTTGGTTACCGGGAGGAAGCCGGGATTTCCATCGGGCTGCTCGCCGGGGAGGAGAGTTACCGAGAGTTTTCCTGAACTCGTTGGTTTTGAGGGCTTAGGAGCGTCCGGGAGAGAGACGGGGTAGAGTTTGCGCTCGCAGCAACTGCTGAGGGCGAGCGAGGTAAGGAGGAGTGATCCGCTGCGGTTCATCGTTAAGGGAAAGAAACAGAAAAAAAAGACAGATGACAAGCGACGTTCGTAGTTGACGGATCGGAAAGCGAAGTCAGCCTCACTGCAGCATATGAAAAAACTCGGATTTTGTCTCAGCGCCCTCGCCCTTGGGTGTGCTGCGTCCGCACAAGATAGCCTGGCGCCACTGACGGTGCTGGGAGAACAGATCGAAGAAATTGAAGGTCTGAGCGCCGCCGACCTCGAACTCTTTCAGACTGAAAAAGTCAGGCAACTTCTGGGCCTCGTCCCGGGATTCGCTTCAACGGCCTCGGACTCAGCGGGTTTTGGTGATTTCATCGGCGTTCGTGGAACTGGAAACACTGCTTTCTTCGGTCCGGCTGGCGTGGCCATGACGGTCGATGGCGTGCCTTACGGTGATGCTTATACCTACTCGACGGATTTCTTCGAGCTCTCCTCAGCTCAGCTTCATCGTGGTCCTCAAGGAGCTTACTTTGGCAGAAATGGCGCGGGTGGATTGCTTGAGTTTACCACTCCGGGGCCAACCGCAGACCCCTATTTTCGTCTCACCACTGAGTATGGCAACTATGACGCCTTCGGCGCGCGCATCCTCGCGAGCGGTCCTCTCAGTGAGAAGCTCTCTTATACTTTCCAAGTATACCACAACGAGCGTGAAGGCTACATTGACAATGTGAATCTGGGAACGGATGTCGACAGCCGGGAGCGCTTCGGAGCTCTTGCCAATCTCTACTACCGTCCTTCCGCTGATACCGAAATCCGCTTCCGCGCGATGGTGGAGACGGCGCGTGATGGCGGTCAGCGTTTGACGAATTTGCCAGGCCAAGCGGGACCGTTTGGCCTAGGACTCGGACTGCCTCAGGATCCTTTTCAGGTGCAGAGCGATGTTCTTGGATTGACCGCTCTGGATCGACAGCAGTTCTCATTTCACCTCACCCGAGATCTTGGTTGGGCGACTTTTAAGTCGGTGAGTTCTTATCAAACGTGGAACCTTGGGCCTAATTTTACTGACCTCGATCTCTCGAGCTTTGGGATTTCGACTTCGGACATCCAGCAGAATCAGGACTACATGACAAACCGTTTTAGTCTGACGTCTGACCAGACGCAGGACCTCCGCTGGCAGCTTGGTCTCTTCCGTTCGAAGACGGAAAGTGATGGCGTCTCCGCACGTTCTTTCCCGGTGCCCTTGCCTCCGACCTTCATGACGACGGGCCCGGACACCCAGACAACCTCCTTCAACTCTGAGCGAGAAATCTACGCCCTCTATGGAAATGTTTCCAAAGATCTTTCTGATCGTCTTACCATCGAGGCGGGTGGCCGGATCGAATATGTTGATACCGAGCTCAGCCGGAGTAAGGGGAGCGCAGTCTACGGACCGCTGGGGAGTTTTTCCGGTCAGACAGATGACTGGCACTTTTCTCCGACTCTTGGTTTGAGTTATAAAGCATCAGAAGGTGTCACCTTGTTTGGGCGGACGTCCATCGGGATTAAGCCGGCTGGCTTTACTGCTTTCTCCGATAACCCTGCAACTTCCGCCTATGGCGAAGAGACGGCATGGGAAACAGAAGTGGGAGTGCGCCTCGATCGTCCGGAAGAGAACTGGGACCTTGAACTTCGAGGATACTACAAGCAGATCGACGACTATCAGCTCAATCGTTCGGTGCTCAACTCGACCGACTTCATCATCCTTAATGCCAAAGAAGTTCGCGTAATTGGGGTGGAAGCCGAGGCCAACTGGAAGCCTAGTGATAAGCTTTCCATCGCGGCAAGTGCGGGTTGGAGCCAGGTTGAGTTCGAGAAGTTCAACGATGGAACGACCGACTTCGGTGGAAACCGGGTTCCTTTTGTTCCTGAGTTTTCTGCGGCGCTTGGTTTACGGTATGACATTGGTAACGGATTCTTCGTTTCCTCCTCCTACCGCTCGATCGGTTCGACGACATACGAGGAAACTGGAAACGCCAACTTCAAGCAAGCAAGCTACCAGATCCTCGACGCCCAGATCGGCTACGAGGCTGAGACATGGAGCGCTTCTGTCTTCGGTCATAATCTCCTGGACGAAGATTACTTCAGCTATCTCTCTCCCCAGATCTCTGCGGGTTCCCCTGGAACTCCTGCTCTTTACGGAGTGCGCGTGAGCGTTGAGTTCTAAGCGCGAGGAGTCCGAATATTTAAAAACAGAACTTTGGCGAACGTCCGGAGTTCTGTTTTTTTTGCTCCTAGACCGGAAACATATCGGTTTGGGCTTGTCAGACAGAGAGATTTCTGGCTTTACACCCTTTCCGCGGGCGAACTTTCTTCCGTGAAGATACCGAGGACCCATGGATGCCGATAATATTATTCCCTTTGAGGCATCCTCAGCACCCCCTCGTCCCAGCGCAGCTACCATGAATAACGATCTCGTCGAACAGGCCTCCGAAATAGTCAGCGAACCCCTCGTTCTGATCAATCTCGTCTCCAAGCGAGTCGAGCAACTCAACACGGGTCGTTCGCCTTTGGTGAACGCACTCCCCAGCACTGGTTTTGCTGATATTGCTCTCATGGAAATCATTGAGGGTAAGATCAAGCTTCGCGAGGTCTAGCACCTGACTGCTTCTTCGAAAGAAGCGCAGTCCTACCTCGATGGCTCAAGACTCCGTCACCAATAAGCGCGCGCGCCGCGATTACAATATCGAGGGTACCCTAGAAGCCGGGCTCATTCTCGTGGGCACCGAGGTGAAGTCGATCCGTGAGGGTAAGGTCAACATTGGCGACGCCTTTGCCAGGATCGAAGGAAACCAAGCCTTTCTCTATGGCTGTGACATCCAACCCTGGCAAACGGCCGGTGAGTGGTTCCAGCATGCCTCCAAGCGTCCGCGCAAGCTTCTCCTTCACAAGAGCGAGATCATCAAGCTGGCGATGGCCACTCAGCAGAAAGGATTCACTATTATTTGCCTGCGCCTTTATTTCAAAGGACGGCGGGTCAAAGTGGAACTCGGTCTTGGAAAAGGAAAGGGTCATGGTGATCAACGCCAAGATCTCAAAAAGCGCACCGAACTCCGTGAAGCTCAGCGCGAAGTTGCGAAGTTCAATCGTCGCTAGATCTGTGCTAGCCATGATGTCATGGGACAGTTCCTTGCACTCGTCGTTATCGTTCTTTTCGCTCTTTTGATTGTGCGACTAGGATCGAGTGCGCTGCAGCTCACTGGGATGTCCCAGCCGGTAGCGCAGTTCTAGGCGGCTTCGGTATTCTTCGGAGTGGGGTTCACCACCAAGGAGGCGGAGCTGGTAGTCGACCATCCGGTGCGGCGGCGCATCATTCTCCATCTCATCGTCATGGGGAACATTGGCCTCACCTCGGCCCTGGCGACTTTGCTCGTGACCTTCATGGGAAGTTCGGAGCGCGGGATTGGCTTCACCTTTTTCTGGCTTGGAGTGGTGGCCTTGGCGATCTTCTCGGTCGCGGTCCTTCTGAATCTTAGGGTCGTCAAAGGCCCCGTGGAATCCTTTCAGAAGTGGATGCTCAAGCGTGCAGGGATCGCTCACATCCGGGACTATGACTACCTTCTGAATCTTCGTGATGGCTACGTGGTTTTCTACAAGGAGATTAGTAAGGATCACCCTTGGGTGGGGAAAATCTTTGCCGAATCCCGGCCTTCCGATGCGGGGATCGTGGTGCTTGGAATTTATCGCGGCGAAGGGGATTTTTTGGGCGCTCCCGACAAGGATAGCAGAGGGGAAGAGGGAGACGTTCTCATGGTTTATGGTCGGAATGAAGAGGTGAAGGCTTCCTTCAATCTCAACAAGTCAGATTCGTGAGCTTGTTGCTGGGACTCGAATTTGTGGCGGTCGCGGTCTCTGCGATCTATGGGATTCTCCTCGCCGCGCGGCAGGGGATGGATTTCGTGGGCGTCTTCGCGGTGGCCTGCGTGGCTTCTTTCGGCGGAGGAACCTTGCGTGATTTGTTTCTAGATCGAACGCCTCTTTTCTGGGTGGCCAACCTGCACTATGTCGTGGTGGTTTTCGTCCTCACTTTGGCTTCCGGATTCATTCTTCGATTGCTCCCCCGGATTCGCCCTCTGTTGCCGCTGCCTGATGCCATTGGAATGGCGCTCTTTACCATCGTGGGAACACAGCTCGCGCTCGATGAAGGGACCAATTAGTATATCGCCGCGCTCGTTTATCTGGGAGGGTTGGAGCTGGGAGTGGCAAAGCCTGTGCTGATGGCATTCGCGCTGGTGGTGATGGTGATTTTCCGACTCTCGGCTCTCCGATGGAATCTCGCTCTTCCGGCGCTTCGTCCACCGACTTCTTCGCAGTGAGCAGAAGAAATAGGCGCTTGATTGATGAGCTACCGCACGGTTTTTAAGGCTTCTTTGGTGAGCCATTGATGGATGACATCATCGCTTCGGGTGATGTTTCCGGTGACCCGATACTTCGACTTCCGCAGGGAGTGGGCATTCTCCTGATCTTGATCCACCACTTGTTGGGCGTTGCCGCCATCGGAATGAATAAAGCGGATTTCTCCATCTTCTTGCACCACGATAAAGGCGACATGGCGGTCGAGTCCGACGATTCGGATGCCCGGCCCACGGGCCTTCATTTTCTCTAAAAAGCGATCATAGCTCATTCCGGCTTCGATATGCATCTGGGAGCGCGGAAGGAAGGTGGCGATGATGTTTTGAGAGGGTTGCTGGGCCAAGCGGATACGCTCCAGTCTGAATCCTGCATCCCGTAAGACGGTGGAGACGAAATAGCCGCAGGCAATTTCCCCCTCCCCTGGGACTTGTGAAGTGCCATTGAAATCCCAGGTGGTGCCCAGCCAGCAGCGCATCAGTTCCGGGAGATTATTTTCCAGAGTTTCCTTGGCATCCGTTTGGACGGCGAGGATCTCTCCGGCGGTGCGTGCCGCATTGTAGCGACGAGCGAGGCCGGAACGTTTGAGCTCGAGCTCTTGTTTGAGTTCTTCGTAGCGTTCTGGATCCGGCACAGCTTGTGCTTTCCCTGCCTGCTGCTCTTGGACTTTTTGGTAGAGGTCTTCGATCTGGTCGCGATACTTCCATCCTCCGTAGGCCAGGGCCCCGAAGATGAGGAAGAGGAAAAAGCGCTTCATCTCTCTAAATAACGACAGAAATGGGAGCAATTTTCCAGCACAGCGTGATTTTTCTCGGTTAGCGAGAGTTGGGGACGAGTGACGGGTTTAACCGTTTTGCTGACCTTCCTCGATCTTTTGGAGAATAAATGCCTTTGCATCAGCGGCATTAGAATCTTCAGGATGGTCGATGAGGACCTTTTCGAAGCATTGCAGCGCTTCATCAAGTCGTCCGATCTCCGCAAGAATCATGCCGCGCTCGTAGGCGGCAAGGACGAGATTGGGGTCCAGTTCGGTTGCGGCGGTGAGAGCCTCGAGGGATTCTTCGTTCTTTCCACTCAGACGTAAAATACGGCCCTTGGTATACTGGGCAAAGGGATCATCGGGAGCGAGTTCCACGGCCTTGGATGCCGCTTCTAGCGCGTCGCCGGCATATTTCTCTTCCATCAACGCAAGGGCGTAGCTGGTGTAAATTTCCGCCCGGGTTTGGTCGATCTCCAGGGCGTCCTCGTAGTGCGTGATGGCGACCCCCATTTTGCCCTGACCGGCGGCATCGGCGGCTTTCATGAGGAGTTCATCAATTTCGCTGAGGCCAAACTCTTTGACCTTCACGAGCGCCTTTTCAGCTTTCTCGGTCTGTCCCAAGGCATTGAGAATGACGGAGTAAAGCTGCCAGGTTTGCGCATCATCGGGAGACTCGGTGAGGGAGTCCTCAACAGATTTGAGGGCAAGAGGAAGGTCGCCTGACTGAACGGCGTCGACGGCAGCGTTGTAGAATTCAATACTTGGTTTGGCCATTTTTCTCGTGTTTCAGGGAGGCTGTAGGAATGAAAGGCAGGCAGCAAGCGATTCGTGAATTAAGGAACAAAAAAAGACGGAGCACCATAAGTGCACCGCCTTTTGCAAAAGAAATCTTCGGGGAGGTCTAGTAGCGACCACCACCACCGCCGCGCTCTTCGCGTGGCTTGGCTTCGTTCACTTTCAGATTACGACCGTCGAGCTCAATGCCGTCAGAGCCTTTAATCGCGTCTTCCATAGCTGACTTCGAGTCCATCGTCACGAAGGCAAAGCCACGTGGACGACCGGTCTCACGGTCTTCTGGAAGGTGAACGTCAGTCACTGAACCATATTGAGAGAAGTGGGACTCAAGGTCCTGCTTTGTCGAATCAAACGACAGATTACCTACATACATTTTCATGATACAAAATGGCCCGTGCTTTAAGAAATTCAGCCATTTGGCATGAATATGGCACAAACCGAATAGATCTATTAGCCTAAAGTAACTCTGAAAACCACATTTTTTTTATGAAAAGAAGATTTTACTCCATTTCGCTTTGATCCGCCGGGTTGAGGAAGCCAAGAATCAACTCGCGAGGGGAGAGGGGAGTGTCGTCGAAGTCACCTATCGCCTCGGGTTTTCGTCGAGCTAATATTTCGCAACCGTTTTCAAACGGATCACCGGGCAAAGTCCCCGGCAGCTTCTTCAGGAGCGCGGAGGAAGATGAGAAAAAGATTCATTTGATGGCAATAAAATAGGTAACTCGTCGAACAAAACTCAAGCGCTTACCTACCGCATGATTATGAAAAACCTAAAAATCTCTTCCTTACTGGTCGCCTTTGCTGCCGTTCTTGCGACTTTCACTCCTTGTCTCCAGGCTGAGGAGGTTGATGACGAAGAACGCGAAGAGGAAGAGGAAAGGAGTCGGAAGTTTGCGATCACCCAGTCGTGGTCACAGGAAAAGAACTACAAGCGTCCATATTGGGTCAATGTCCCGAAGCTGAAAAATAAGAGACCTCTGCCCGTGCTTATCTTTTTGCATGGCAACGGAGGTAATCCCAAGGGCTTGCAGAAGATGGTCTTCGGACGCTACCCGGAGATCACCCGTCAGTTCATTACGGTGTTCCCGGAAGGTTACCGGGAGAGTTGGAACATCGTCTCGGAACGGTCCAAGGCCGATGACCGGGGATTTATCGAGGCCATCATCCGCGAGCTCGCCAAGCGTGACGATGTCAGGAAGGAAGAATTTACGATCATGGGAATTTCCAATGGCGCGGCCCTGGTCAACCAAATCGCCATCGAGACCAAGCTCCCCAATATTAAGAATTACGTCAGCGTGGTTAGTCCGTTGAACGGTTTCCAACACGATGGTAAGAACTTTAAGGCAATGGGAAAAGAAAATGACTATCGTGCGATCACAAAGCCGCTTTCCGGTAAGCGTCTTCTGAACATCTCCGGGACTGACGATCCGCTCATTCCTTATCGCGGCGGACCCTCCAAAGCGATCCCTGCAAAAGATGGAAAACTGCCCTTCGTGGATGCCGAAGAATCCATTTTCTTGTGGGCTAAGCAGATGGGATTCGAAGGGCAAAAGCTCGCCGAGCCCAGCCGATTGACCGGTAAGATTGAAATCTTTTCTTATCTCGATGGGGATGTCGTCCACTTCAAGGTGAAGGAGCATGGGCACAATGCCACCCGGGCACTCAAGGAAGGTCTGCTTCTGGACTTCTTGCGGGACAGATAGTCCCCTCATCACTACAAGCAGCACTTGATGACTAAAAGAAAGCGCAAGCTTGGCATCACGATCGTATTAGCGATCGCGGTTCTTCTGACGGGCTATTCTGCCAGTGCGGAGCCGATTGATGAGGAGACGCTGACATTTCTCAAACGCCGCGCTCCGGCTGTCTTGGAGGCTATTAAGTTACAAGGACGCGAGGGCGGGGAGGATCTTGGGGAAGCGCGCGAGCGTGCCATCGAACTGCGTGAGATGTTTCTCGAGGAAAAGGAGCAGAAGGGCGAGGAGTGGGCGGAAGTTCTCCTCGGGCTGGAGGACGTCGAGGCTGAGATCGAAGTGCTGCTGTGGCGCTTCAAGGAAGATAAGATTGGCGAGGATAAAGGTGAGGCCGCACTGCTACGTCTTTTAAAAAAACAGATCGCTCTGCTCAATAAAGTGGACCGCATGGAGATCGAACGTCTTCAGGAGGAAACGGACGAGATGGAGGAGGAATTGCAGTGGCGCATTGAAAACCCTGAGGTGGCACTCAGAGAAAGGTTCGAGGAGACTCTGCGAGATCTTGACCTCAGCGATGAGGATGTCGAAGAAGAGGAAATGGAAGACGATGAAAAAGTTGGTCCGGTCTACACGCCCGCACCCGAGGATCGGGCAGGGCAGAAAGACGAGCTTCACGGCATCACCTTTGATTTCGGAAAAGACATCCGCCCGACACTCGAGCACTACTGTTTCGACTGTCACGATAGTGCGAGTGCCAAGGGTGATATTGATTTGGAATCTGCATTGGCACAAACGCCGCTGGTGCGCAATCGACTGCTGTGGGAAAACGTCGCAGAGCGCGTGAAGATGGGAGACATGCCGCCAAAGAAGAAAGCGCAACCGTCCGATGCCGATCGTCTAAAACTGCGCGCCTGGCTCGCAGCTGAGATTGGTGGTTTCAACTACAGCACGGTACGCAATCCGGGCTATGTTCCGGCAAGGCGCCTCACAAGAGAAGAATACAATCGCACGATTCGTGATCTCGTCGGGCTCGATCTACGGCCTGCGGACGACTTCCCGATGGATTTCAGCGGCACCAGTGGATTCTCTAACAGCGCCAATACTCTCTTCCTTCAGACAGCTCACCTCGATCGCTATTTCACCGCGGCAGAGAGCGTGATTGACGAGGTGCGGGCAGACGGGGAAGCCTGGGGAAATTTGGCTGGAAAGCCCCAGGCAGCTTCAGAGACGATAGCGAGATTCATGCGTCGCGCATACCGGCGATTACCCACGGAGGCGGAGATCAAAGAGGTTACGCAGCGCTATGAAGCTTCACTCGCTGATAAGCGCTCCCAACCAGACGCTTTGGCCGATGCCTTCAAGACGATTCTCGTTTCTCCGAACTTCCTTCTGCGAGTCGAGCAATCGTCGGACCTTGCCAAGGATCAAGCGGTAGGTGATTTTGATCTAGCCACCCGTCTCTCGTATTTTCTCTGGGCCTCGACTCCAGATGAGGAACTCCTCGCCGCTGCCGGTGAGCTTTCGGATTTAGAGAAACGCCAAGATCAGGTGAAACGGATGCTCGCCGATCCGCGCAGTCTTTCGCTCGGAGAGATCTTCGCTGCGGAGTGGCTCAGTACCGATGATGTCGGTCCCCGTATCCGCAAAGATCCGATCGACAATCCCTGGTGCACCGAGACGCTCATGACCGCAATGCGTGCGGAAACCGCTCATTTTTTCCACTCGCTTGTGAGGGACAATGCCCCGGTCTCGCGGCTGATCGATTCCGATTACACCTTCCTCAATGCCGAGCTGGCCCGCTTCTATCGGATCCACGGTGTCGAAGGCACCGCGATGCGCAAGGTGGATCTTGAAACAAGACAACGCGGCGGCGTCTTTGGGCACGCAAGTGTCCTCGCCACCACCTCATTCCCGGATCGCACCAGCCCGGTCGTGCGAGGGAAATGGATCTTGGATACTCTCCTGGGCACGCCGCCACCACCCCCTCCGCCCGATGTGCCGGAGATCGATGTCGAGGGAAGAGGGAGCCGTGCCGCAACCACCTTGCGGAAGAAGCTTGAAGCGCATCGCGATTCGCCCCGCTGCGCCGGATGTCATTCGCAGATTGACCCACTCGGCTTCGCGCTCGAGAGTTACGCGGAATTTGGTCAATGGCGTGGCGGTGTCGACGATCGTGGTACTCTCCCAAGCGGTGCAAAGTTCCGCGGTCCTGCGGGTCTCAAACTCGCGCTGATCGATGAGCGAATTGATGACCTTGGCTCGCAGGCGATTCGTAAAATGCTCGCCTATGCATTGGGTCGACAACTCGAGTTTTACGACGAAGCCACGGTGAAAGAAATCGCGGCGAAACTCAAACCGACCGGCTATCGTTTCGGCGATTTGGTGCTTGCCATCACTGAGAGCTATCCGTTTACCATGAAGCGCCTTCCTTTCGTATCCACTAAACAATCTGATGAAGAGTAATCCCAATCGTCGTGCTTTTCTCAGAGGGATGGGAGCCTGTCTCTCACTTCCCACCATGGAGAGTTTCGGTGCCCCGATTGCTAACTCTACCAAGTCTGGGGTGCCGCCACGTCTTGCTTACCTCTACTTCCCGAATGGCACCGCCGATGGGACATGGGAGCCGGAGAGAGTCGGGCCCACTGGCGAATTGCAGAAACTCAATCGCTGGATGGCGCCGCTGGAGGACTTTAAATCGGACCTCATCATTACTAAAAATCTGTGGACCCCTCGAGGCAATGGCCACGGAGCTGGCACGGCTACCTGGCTGACCGGTGGTTCGTATGATCATCGTAAAAACGACGTTGGAGCGCCTTCGGTAGATCAGATTGTGGCTCGTCATCTCAGTGAGTCGACGCCCTTGCCTTCTCTGGAGCTGAGCACTGCGGGTGAGGGGAGTTTCTCGGGCAGTCTGCCGCGTAATTGTCTGTCCTGGACCCGACGTGATGTTCCGGCCGCACGCGAGACCATGCCGCGCGCTGTGTTTGATCAACTATTCCGGCGCGCGAGCGAGGGCTTCGTTGATCGCAGTGTGCTTGATCTCGTGCTCGAGCAATCTAAGTCGCTCAAACGGCGGGCCAGTCTGGCGGACAGTCGCAAGATTGACGAATATTTTGATGCCGTGCGAGCAGTCGAGAAGCGTCTCGATTTCGCGGAGGAACAGACGCAGCGCATCGCGGCTGATAAGGCACTCACGGATACCCTCACGCGACCCGCGGCTGGCATCCCCGCTGACCACCAAGAATATGTCCGCCAGATGCTTGAGTTGATGGCGTTGTCCTTCTGGTCCGGTGCGACCCGTGTCTCGACCTTCATGCTCGATCACGGACAGAGCAATCGCTACTTCGATTTCGTTCCCGGCGTCAAAGGTACCTGGCACGCTCTTTCCCACTGGAAGGACGCAAGCGGCCGCACCGAAGATGACGACGGAAAGACCAAGTGGGATAACACCAAGTCTAAGGGCGAGATGTATAATTCCGTCACTCGTTGGCATCACTCGCAACTTGCGTATTTTCTCGGGCGGATGAAGGAGCTTAAGAACGCCGATGGTACCACTACTCTCGATCGCTCAATGATCGTCTACGGATCGAGCATCGCCGACGGCCACGCCCATGAGGAAAAGAACCTCCCCATCCTCCTTGCCGGTGGCGGTGGGGGAACCCTCAAGACAGGACACTACCTGGCCCCGCGCCGCTCGACGTCCATGTCCCAACTTCATCTCGCCCTACTACAGCGCATGGGTGTCCCGTTGGAAAAATTCGGAGAGACAAGAACGGCACTTGCCGGGCTCTTAGGGTAAATATGTATTCAAATCTAATTGCGTAAGAGGCTTCTTCCGCGTTGAGCTGGAAATTCTTAGATTAGATGTCACTATCTTAAATTCCAGCAGATGTTGGGGAATATTCCCTAACTTGGAAACTCCCAAGGAAGAAGATCACAATGATCATGCTAACGTTCACGATAATCCTGGGATTGGCGCAGGAGACGAAACCCAACTCAGAAGCTAAGGAAACAGGTGATCAAGTCATCAAGTCTGGCGTCGGGAATTCTCATCACAGAGGGCTCAAATTATGGAGAGCATGCCGCTAGTCTTTAACCACGAACGGGACGCGGATTAATCGATGCCCGGGCACAACCCAGGTCTCTGTCATTCCACCGATCTCTTCGAAAAGCCGCGCCACACTATTGCCCGCCAGATCTTCTAAAATCGCTTCCACAACAATCTCATAGCTCCCCGCCCCCCAAACAATTTTAGGCTTCCAATGCCACTCCTTCTCACCTTTTCCGACTGCGCTCTCTCCGGCAAGCGACTGCCCGTTCGAATGGTAGACTTTGAGCACCCGCTCCAGGAGTCCATGGTCAAGGGCTTCGCCAAAATTCAAGCGCACTCCCTCCCGCGAACCAAGCGCCGGCGGCTCGATCGTCCAAACCTTTGGCTCTGGTTGGGCATAGTCAGCCGGGCCAGCGCGGAATTTTTTCGAGCACCCGCTCGCCATTGACCGTCCTTTGGCATCACGCCACGCCGCATTGATGCGTAATTCATAGTCTTCCCCGGCTACGAGCGCGCGCCCTTCCTCCTCATGCGGCCTCAAGCCCCGCTTTACGCGCCCCGGATCAAAAAACAAAGTGAGCCGTCGCCCTTCGGGATCCCAGAGTTCCTCTGCTAATTCCAAAAACGGCAGGGCAACAATCTTCCCTCCCCGCCCAATAAGGTGGACGTGTTGGGACGCTTCACCAAGCGCCATCGGCTCGGTAAAATGCAGGTAGAACTTCAGCAAGTTTTCAGGCAAGATTTCCGCGCTTGGGAAGACCGCCGCGACACGGGTCACCGGGGTCCTATCCGCCTCCGGGATCGCAAAGGTCTCATGAATCTCTCCGATCGAAACCCGATAACGCACGCCCGGCGTGAGCGGAAATTGAGGACTAAAAAGGAGCCCGCCTGCAACCCGAGACACCTCGCCCGCCATCGCCGGAAGGTCTCCGTCACCGTCGACATGGACGAGCAACTTTTCCGGATCGGAGGCACCCGCCACCATGAATGAACGCCCGTCTTTGGAGAGAGAGAAAGAGACCTCCGCAAGCGCGCTCACACCGAGCAAACATACGAAGACCCAAAAGCGAACAAGCATGCTCACTATGGCAGGACGATCTGCTCCAGAGATTGCCCCGCGTCATCTTTACGAATGATGGCAGCGTGCTTGTTATCGATCTTGGCGAGTTGCACCACGCCCTTCCATGAGTCGATTGTTTCGAAGGACAGCCCGGAAACTCCCGCAACGCGCTGGGTGATCGCATCGATCGTCCCAATGTCTTTGGTCGAAACCTTCATCACTCCACGCGAGCTATTGGCCATCAGGATGAAGCCTTCGCCACCCTTCTCATAGCCGAACATGTCGAGCGGTCGGTTACGATTGCCCAACTCTGCTACCGTGCGGCCCTTCACCTTTTGATTTGGCTTCAATTTAGCCAGCGGAATGCACACCAGTGGCGTGCAGGTGTAGGACGCGATAATATTTGGCTCCCCAGCAATGTCCAAGGGCATGAAAGTCCGGATCGGCGAATGGGTTTCTTCCTTTCCGTGTGCCCCGTGATAAATCTCCAGGCTCGTCGTGCCAACGCTTCCGGTGAAGGGGTAAGCGGTCACGCGCATGGTCGAGGCAAATTCTTCATTTGAAAGACCCGCGATGGCCAATTGACCATCGAGCCAAGCTAGATCAGTGATCGATTCCATCCGCTTATTCGCCTTTCTGCGCCCCTGCCCGGTGACCTTGTCCTCGGGCGCATTCGTGAACGAGACACTCGTCGATTTCGTTTTTGCCAAATCGACAACACTCAGCGTGCCACCGTTCGCTCTCACCAGGACCGGAGTCTCATCGGCACCAAGCCCCCTTGAGATAGAGAGATAGCCAACACCACTTTTTGGATCAACCGCAAGGTCATTGACCCTAATCTGATCCGCTTTGGTTCCGAGCAAAGCCGCAATTTTTTCGTCGAGTTTCTCAACCTTGAGCGCCTTGCCCTGCGGCTCGCCACTACCGACCTCAAGAGCAAACACGGCGGCCCCTTTTGCGTCGGCAGCAAAAAGAATGCCATCGGCTCCGAACTCCAAAGCGCCCAGCGATTGAGGTTGCTTGGATTCCGCCGAGGCTGTGCCTGCCAGGAGAGGTGCCAAAACAAGAGAACAGAGAAGTTGTTTCATAGGACCTATTAAACCACAACCGTTTCTGAAAGTTGCACGCCAAATCAAATCTCGCGTTTTTTCTGACGTTGTCCCAGAAAACTGGGGGCCTCGAAAAATATAACTCACCGTCAGTGCCAATAAAGCGTTCTGCGTCTATCCAGTTTCAACTGGCATGATTTCCGATTTATATCGAATCGCGCAAAATAAAACTGCGTCATTTAGTGGATAATGCTCCAAACTGATCATGTTTTCTGCTTCAAAAGCACATGGATTGTTTTCGTATAGAGCGAATGGGCCGCATTCTAGCTTCGCTAGTTTTACTGATCGCCACCCTGCCAGCTCGGGCAAGCCTCACCCTCTACGATCAAGCGATCACTGCGGATGAAGCCGGAGTTGGCCCAATCCCAACTGCCAAATTAGTTTCTGCCGTCACTCTGAATGGATCCAATAGCAGCCTCTTTAACTTTGGAACAGTCTCGGGAGCATCGACATGCGAATTCATTGTCGAAGGGAACCCTACGACCGGCGGTCGGGATGGCTTTCTCGCTGTCGGTTCCAATTCCTCCAGCAGTTTGCGCTACGAACAGTGGGACGACAGCGGGCAGTTGGGATTCACACAGAGTGGAGTCGCTGACTACAGCTTCAGCCCTCTTGTCCTTTCCCCAATCGAGGCAACCCACGTTGCCTATGTGTGGGACGGAGATGGAAGAATGGACCTCTATCTTGACGGAACCCAGGTTGGACAAAAGACCGCCGTTGCCAGCTCTTTCGGCATGCCAACAGGGGCGGGGTCTCTAGGAAACAACGCAGGAGGAACCGAAGGAATGGTCGGCACGATTCACCGGGTGACCGTTTACAATCAAGCTCTTTCCAGCGACGACATCGTGCGGCATTCCAATGCCTACAACGAAGTTCTCGAGCCACCGGTGATCGAAAGCTTCACGGCATCGCCCGAGGCCTTTCTTTCCCCGGGGAATTCCACCCTGAACTGGACCGTCACCGGAGCTGACTCGGTCTCGATCAATGGCACGGATGTCACAGCGCAAAGTCAATTCATCGTCTCTCCGGGCTCTACAACCGACTACATCCTAACAGCCACAAACGACGATGGTCCCGTCACGCAAGATGTCACCGTGACAGTAAACCCGGCACCTCTCATTACTTCTTTCACTTCCGACCGAAGCACCATTAACACTGGGGAAAGTGTCACGATTTCATGGTCTACTGACTTCGCCACCACCTGGTCTATCAGTCCGGCTCCCGGAGATGTCACGGGGCAAACCACAAACGGCAACGGCTCGCTCAGCGTTTCTCCCGAAGGCACCACCACTTATACTTTGACCGCAGGAAGTGCCTTTGGTTCGGAGACTTCCGAGACCACCGTGAACGTCGCGATGGTTGCCAACCATCCTGTCATTTCAGAGTTCATGGCTGAGAATAAATCCGGCCTGATGGACGCCGACGGAGATTTCTCGGACTGGATTGAGATCTTCAACCCAACGGGATTCATCGTGGATCTGGGGTCATTTTTCCTGACAGACGATGCCACAGATCTGAGCAAGTGGCCTTTCGAACCACTAACCTTGGAACCAGGCGAGAGAGCGATCGTCTTTGCCTCCGGTAAAGGTGTGAACGGACCAGCCGGGGAAATTCACACCAACTTTAAATTGAGCGCAGGGGGAGAATATCTCGCACTCATTACCGACGGAGGAAGCACCATTTTGCAGGAGTTTGCACCGACCTACCCTGCTTTGAGTGCTGGTGTTTCTTACGGAATCCTCGCGGGAGATTTATCGACTGCCCGGGTGCTTGGGAGCTCTACTCCCGGCCAATTCAATGACGCCTCAATGCCCGCGCCATCGGAGGTAACGTTCTCGCATGGCAGTCAGACCTTCACCGGAATATTGAGCGTTACCTTGGCCACCGAATCTGCCGGAGTGGTGATTTATTACACGACTGATGGCAGCACTCCATCCGCTGGAAGCAGTAACCTTTACTCCTCACCAGTCAACATCAACACAACGACTTACTTACGCGCCATCGCAGTTCGGGAAGGCGTCAATGGAGCAGTCACTGGAGAGAGCTACATC
>ENA-OSJC01001751-OSJC01001751.1-marine-metagenome-genome-assembly--contig:-NODE-1751-length-17243-cov-6.758418_pt1 | contig 17243 bp, 15 predicted proteins | sample MGYA00237885_ERZ534234 | MGnify/ENA primary metagenome ERZ534234 (study PRJEB26413, sample SAMN06343907) | marine metagenome | isolation source: coastal waters | place: Atlantic Ocean: West Antarctic... | reverse complement strand
AAAAAATAAAATTTTGAAAAAATTAATAAGAAAAACATTAAATAAATTTGGGATTGATGTGCATCGATTTCAATCAACTGCAAGCTTTGAAGCACAAATTGTTGCAGCAATGAGAAAAGTTAAAATTGATATCTTGTTTGATATTGGTGCAAACACTGGTCAATTTTCATTAGAGATGAGAGAAAAAGGATATTCAGGTATGATTGTTAGTTTTGAACCTTTGACAAGTGCTAGAGAAAAATTAATTCAACAAGCATCCAAAGAAAAAAATTGGATTGTTCATGAAAGATCAGCTATTGGAGATTATAATGGAATAACTGATATTAACATTTCTAAAAATTCTGTTTCTTCATCTATTTTACCTATGCTTAAATCTCATTCTGATGCTGTAAAAAACTCAGTATATATTAAAACTGAAAAAACACCAATTATCACATTAGATTCTGTTGCAGACGGTTATTTAGATAAATTTTCAAATTTATTTATTAAAATAGATACCCAAGGATATGAGTCTAAAGTATTTGATGGTGCTTTTAAAACCTTAAAAAGAGCTAAAGGTGTGCTTTGTGAATTATCTCTAATTCCACTTTATGAGGGGCAAGATACTTGGAAAGATCTAATTTTGAGACTAGAAAAAGAGGGTTTTGTATTATGGTCACTTGAGAAAGGATTTACCGATAGACGTGACGGAAGAACACTGCAAGTAGATGGAGTGTTTCTTAAAAAGGAGAATTAATTAAATCTTTTTTTATTTAATTTTAAAAAACAAAAAATTATGAAGTATTTATGTTTATCAAATTAAAGAGTAAATAACATAATTAAAGGAGAAAAGAAGAAATGAAAGATTTGATTAAACGAATTATACCTTTAATAGAATGGTTGTTTTTACCTGTACTTGTGATTTCTGCATTTGTATTGAAGCTCTACAGAAGAGTTGGTTCAAATAATTTAAAACGATCTACAAATATCCTAAAAAAAATAGGCGTTTTTCCATTAAGAGATCATTATTATGAACCAATGTTTAACGACAAGCATCTCACAAGCGATCTTCGAAAGCCAAGAAAATTACCTGGAATTAATTTTAATGAAGAAGCACAGATTGAGCTTTTAAAACAGCTAACATATCAAAATGATTTTGATCATTTTGTTAAAACAGAAATCGATAAATCAGATTTTTCTTCTTTTAAAATTGAGAATGGTTCTTTTGATTCAGGAGATTCAGAATTCCTATTCAATTTTGTTAGGCATATAAAGCCTAAAAAAGTTATCGAAGTTGGTTGTGGGACATCAACAAAAATTATTCAAAGTGCAATTTTGTTTAATGAAAAAGAGAAAGACAGTATTTGTTCTCATTTTTGTATTGAACCATATGAACAACCGTGGTTAGAGAACTTTCCAAAGATTGAACTGATCAGAGATAAAGTTGAAAGCCTAGACTTAGAGTTATTTCAAGATCTCAAGGCAGGTGATTTATTATTCATCGACTCCTCGCATATGATACGTCCACAAGGTGATGTATTACAAGAATATTTGTCAATCATTCCAAGTTTACAAAAAGGTGTATATGTTCATGTCCATGATATCTTTTCTCCTCATGATTATTTGGATTTGTGGGTTAAAGACCAAGTTCGATTTTGGAACGAGCAGTACCTACTAGAAGCCTTGTTGACAGGAAGTGCCACATTGGAGGTGGTTGCTGCGCTAAATCTCCTTAAACATAAATATTATGATGATCTTCATAAGGTTTGCCCGTATCTTACTACCGATAGAGAGCCAGGTTCATTTTATTTTAGAACTAAATAAGGGTGTATTATTTTTAAAATGAATAATATTAAGTGTTTAGATAAAAGCTACAGTACCACAAGATTAGTAACAAAAGAAAAGCCAGAGATTGCAAGTAATTCAAATGATAAATTTGAGAATTATTTATTTTTTCCAGCAAACGAAGGTAGAATTGCTGAGGGTGGACTAAGAGGTAAAGGTTATTTTAAAAAATCATATAATGATAAACCTCTTATCTCTATCATTACTGTCGTTTTTAATAATGAGGATTATCTTGAAGAAGCTATACTAAGTGTCATAAATCAAACTTATGGAAATGTAGAGTACATAATTATTGATGGTGGAAGCACTGATGGCACTTTAGATGTTATCAAAAAGTATACAGATGAGATTGATTATTGGATGAGTGAGAAGGATAGTGGAGTTTTTGATGCTTGGAATAAAGCTTTACAATTAAGCCATGGCCAATGGATTGGATTTTTAGGTGCTGATGATTTTTATGAACTTAATGCAATACAAAAATATGTTGAAAATATTAATCTATTAACTGAAATTGAATTTATTTCTTCAAAATCTAATTTGATTACAAAAGATAAAAAAACTAAAAAAATAATAGGCAAAGCATGGAATTGGAAAGATTTTTCAATATATATGAATGTAGCTCATGTTGGATCACTTCATCACAGATCATTATTTGAAAAGTATGGAATTTATGATATAAATTTTCCAGTTTGTGCAGACTATGAATTTTTGCTTAGAGCTCGCAACAAGCTAAAAGCAGGTTTTGTGAATGAAGTTTTATGTAATTTCAGACTGGGTGGACAAAGCCAAGGGAATAGCCACTGGGGAATTTCTGAGATACTTAGAGAAACTTATAACGCAAAGCTTAAGCATAATACAAGACCTACATGTCTACATATTTATGTTGATACTTTGTGGGCTAGAGTAAAATGGATTATAAGAAAAATCCTGGTGAAATCGTAAGGTTAATCATTGACAAAAAATACTTATTTATTCAAGTAGAGATTATCATATGAGAATAAGTATTTTTTTTCTTCTACTATTCTGTGTTATTGTAATCCCTGGTGCATATTATAATATCACTCAGAGTGCATCTTATGGTCAAGGATCATATAGCAAGGGTGCTCTACTTTCAGTTTCTATTGTTGGTCTTATTTATATACTAAAGTACAAAAGTATTAGCTTTGAAAAAGCTTATAATTCTTTTTTTACCATCCTAATCTTAATTTTTGTAGTTAGTCTTTTTTCAATGTTATTTTCTGACTGGTTTGAATTTAATAGGTTTTTTCTATCATATTTTTTGCTTAGTTTTAGTATGATAGGATCTATTTTTTTCGTAATAATGTCTAAGAATGTAGATGATGAAGATGTATATAATCATATTTCTACTATTTTTTATATAATTTTATTAGATGCTATTATTTTTTTTATATCTAGAAGACTTTATGGAGATCAAGGTCCTTGGTTATATTTATTTCCAGAGATATCACACTTTAGTTTAATATTCTTGCCACTTTTATTGTTCAAAGTATTAACTTTTAAAAAAAATATTCATGCTTATATGGCAATTTTAATTAGCTTAATAATATCTATTGATAGCTTAACTCTGTTGTGTGGTACGATTTTGATTATGTTGATATATTCGATTAAAAAAACTTTTTTTTTATTTTTGATACCAATAAGTTTATTAATAGCTATATATGGTTTGGAACCTGAAATTCTTGAGTTGGGTAGGCCAGGATCTCCAGTAAATCAATTACTAGATAGATTAGATTTTGAAGATCCGAATAATTTTTCTACACTAGTTTTTTTATCAGGATGGGAGAGAGCTTATTTAAACTTTTTTGACTATAATTTCCTTGGGGTTGGCTTCAATCAACTTGGTTTTGAAGGGAAAATTGGTTTTTATCAAAATAAGATAGCAGCTTTAGGTCAACCTAATTTAAATTTAAATGATGGTGGAAGTCTAGCTCCTAAATTAATATCTGAATTAGGCATCTTAGGTATAATTACAGTTTTTATATATCTGATCTCTTTAATAAAAATTGTATATCAAGTAAAAAAATATAAATTAATTTATAGTTACTTAGATACATTTTATATTTCAATATTTATTATGTCTTTTGTATTTATATTTTTACGTGGTAGTGGTTACTTTTCACCAAGTATGTTTTTATTATTAAGCGCAATTGTTTATATTAATAAGCGTAACTCCAATGAATATAATATTTTTTTAAAACGAGGAATTTCAAAACTGTAAATTAAATTTGAAGAAACCATGAAAAGACTAATTATTATTTCAGCTGTTAATTTAAAGAATGGTGGACCAGCTTTTATTCTACACGACTTTTTAAATTATTTAGATGCTAGTTTGGCAAGTTCATATAAAATTATTGCATTGGTTCATAGTAAGTCTGTAGTACCGAATACAAAAAATATACGTTACATTGAATTTCCAAAGTCTACATCATCTTATGTATATAGATTATATTATGAATATTTTTATTTTTATAGATTATCGAAGGAGCTTAATCCCTATTTGTGGTTATCTTTGCACGATATAAGTCCTAGAGTAAATGCAAGTATTCAAGCTGTATATTGCCATAACCCCTCACCATTTTATAAGTTTACTAAAAAAAATTTTTTTTTAGATAAAAATTTTTCACTAATGAATTTATTATATAAATTTATTTATCAAATAAACATACGGCGAAATAATTTTGTGATTGTGCAACAAAATTGGATGAAAGATGAATTCAAAAAAATGTTTGATATTAAAAATGTAATAGTGGCTAATCCTAATATTGTTATTTCTATACCTACTAATATCAAAAAAATTCAAAATGATAAAAAAGTTTTTTTTTTCCCTTCATTTCCTAGGGTTTTTAAAAATTTTGAAGTTATATGTGATGCAGTTAATATAGTGAATGAAAAATATAATGATATGTTTGAGGTGCTGATAACTATTGATGGAAATGAAAATAAATATGCACAAATGATATATAAAAAATATAAGGATATAAAAAATATTAAGTTTATAGGCCTTCAAACTAGAGAGAAAGTTTTTGAAATCTATGCAAAATCAGATTGTTTAATCTTTCCTTCTAGGCTGGAAACATGGGGTCTGCCTATATCTGAATATAAATTGTTTAACAAACCAATAATAGTGGCTGATTTACCATATGCACACGAGACCGTTGGTAGTTATAATAAAGCAATTTTTTTTAAGCCTAATGACAAGAAAATGTTAGCTAGCTATATTGAAGCTTTTTTAGAAAACAACTTAATTTTTGCTAAACACTCAGCAGTTAAAAAAAGTAGGCTTAGAGCCGAATCTTTGAGTCAGCTTTTTAATATTTTATTAAATAGTAGAGCTAATAAATGATTTTTAAAATATTTTGGATTGCTAGAGGCTTATTATATAAACCATTTTTTGGAAAATTTGGCTTACCATCTTATATAGGCAAACCTACTTATATTAAAAATTTTAAACAAATATTTATAGGAAAAAGAGTTCGTATTTTTCCAAATTCTAGAATAGAGTGCCTGAGTGTTGATGCAAAAATTATTGTCCATGATAATGTATCCATTGGTCACAATCTGCATATGACAGCACACTCAATATTAGAAATTTCCAAAAATTGTACAATTTCATCTAATGTAATGATAACAGATAATCAACATAGCTATCTAGAAATAGGCACACATATATTGGATCAAAAATTAATTATTAAAAAAACTTTTATTGGAGAAAATTGTTTTATAGGAACTGGCGCAGCTATTAATTCAGGAACTATTTTAGGGAAACAATGTATAGTTGGCGCACATGCAGTATTGTCAGGATTGTACCCTGACTATTGTGTAATAGTTGGTGCACCAGGAAGAATAGTAAAAAGATACGATGAAAACACCAAGGAATGGAAAAGAACTAATTCATATGGTAAATTTATAAATAATTAATCATATAATTATAGACAATTATGATCAATTTTGAAAAAATGATTTTACTAATGATAAATAAATTAATTAAATATAGTTAGGAGTGGTTAAATCTTGAAAGGAATAATTCTAGCAGGTGGATCTGGTACCCGCCTTTATCCTCTTACTAAAATCTTATCAAAACAACTTATGCCAGTTTATGATAAGCCAATGATTTATTACCCACTATCTGTATTGATGCTTGCTGGTATCCAAGAGGTGTTGATTATTTCTACATCTAAAGATCTACCAAGTTTTGAACAACTTCTTGGCAAAGGGTCTGATATTGGCATGAAATTTGAATACATTGAACAGCCCTCTCCTGATGGTTTGGCTCAAGCATTTATCTTAGGTAAAAATTTTATAGGTGATGATGATGTTTGCTTAATATTGGGTGATAATATTTATTATGGTCACAGTATTAGTGATATGCTGTCTAAAGCGTATTTAAATACTAAAGAAAAAAATATGGCAACTGTATTTGGATATCATGTAAATGACCCAGAGAAATATGGAGTGGTTGACTTTGATAGTGCTGGTAATGCGATTAGTATAGAGGAAAAGCCAAAAAACCCTAAAAGCAATTATGCAGTAACAGGGTTATATTTTTATCCAAATGATGTGGTTAAAAAAGCTGCAGAAGTTATACCATCTAATAGAGGTGAGTTAGAAATTACCACCTTAAATCAAATATATTTAAGTGAAAAACGTCTAACAGTTGAATTAATGGGTAGAGGCTATGCTTGGCTAGATACTGGTACACATGAAAGCTTGCTAGAAGCCTCATCCTTTATTGAGGTAATAGAAAGAAGACAAGGTTTGAAAGTAGCTTGTATTGAAGAAATTGCCTTTGAAAAAGGTTATATCAGCAGAGAGCAACTTATAAAATTAGCTCAATCTTTACCTGAGAACAAATATAAACAATACCTGCTTAGATGTGCAAGGGAAGTGGTTTGAAGTTTATTCCTCAGACAATCCCTGATGTGATTCTTATTAAGCCTACTGTACGTGAAGATGATCGAGGTTATTTTGTAGAAACCTTTAGACAAGATTTGTTTGAAGAGGCTACAGGCTATAAAATTAATTTTATCCAAGATAATGAATCAAAATCAACCAAGGGTGTGTTGCGTGGATTACATTATCAGCTACCACCATATAGTCAGTCTAAATTAGTAAGAGTTATTGATGGTAGAGTGTTAGATGTATCTGTGGATATTCGTAAATCTAGTCCCACCTTTGGCAAACATGTTGCTGTTGAGCTAACAGCTGAAAGTAAGCATCAACTCTTTATACCCTCCGGATTTGCACATGGATTTGTTTTATTAAGTGATAGCGCTACTTTTGCTTATAAAGTAGATAATTACTATACACCAGAGTATGATCGAGGTATTGCATTTGATGATAAAGATTTAGCCATTGATTGGAAGTTGCCTCATGAACACTTGCAACTTTCAGACAAGGATAAATCAAATCCAACTTTAGCTAATGCTAAAGAGATATTTAAATAGCAGAGAATGAGCAGAATACTTGTTACTGGTAAAAATGGTCAATTAGGTAAATCTATTCAAAAACTTATCACTAATACTGAGCAAAATGACGACTTCATTTTTGTTGGTCGAGAAGAATTAGATTTATGTAATGAGAGTATGATTGATCGTTACTTTAAAGATAATTCATTTGATATTATTATTAACTGTGCCGCTTATACTCAAGTAGATAAGGCAGAAGAAGAGCAGAAGCTTGCAAACCAGGTTAATCATATAGCGGTATCACAATTGGCTCAGATTGCTAAAAATCAGCAAGCCAAGTTAATTCATATTTCTACAGATTATGTTTTTGATGGACAAAATAATAAACCTTACAAAGAAATTGATAAAACTAATCCAATTAATGTTTATGGTAAAACAAAACTAGCGGGAGAAAAAGTGATACAAAAAATTTTACAAGTAGATGCCACCATCATTAGGGTTAGCTGGATGTATTCTGAATATGGTAGCAACTTTGTCAAAACCATGTTGAGGCTAGGAAAAGAGCGAGATGAAATAAATGTAGTAAGTGATCAAATAGGCTCCCCAACTTACGCAACAGATCTAGCTAAGGTAATTTTACAAACTATAAAATATAGAAACTTAAACAAAGAACATCAAATAACACAAATTTACCATTATTCAAATGAGGGTGAGATAAGTTGGTATCAATTTGCTAAAGAAATCTTTAAAATTGCAAAAATAGATTGTAAAGTTAACCCAATAATATCAAAATATTATCCAACTCTTGCAAAAAGACCAAAAATTAGCTTAATGAATAAAAGTAAAATATCCCATAGATTTGACATAAAAATCATAGAATTGAGAAAATCCCTTGAAGCTTGTATAAAAATCTTAAAGAAAAAGCAATGAATCCAAAAAAACTATTAATAACTGGTGGCGCAGGCTTTATTGGATCAGCTGTTATACGTAATATTATTAATAACAGCAAACATAGTGTTGTTAATATTGATAACCTTACTTATGCAGGTAATTTAGAGTCTTTAACCTCTGTTGAGCACAATCCAAGATATTCTTTTGAAAAAGTAGATATCTGCAACTCTACTGAGGTTTCGAGGGTTTTTAATATGCATCAACCTGATCTTGTAATACATTTAGCTGCTGAATCACATGTTGATCGATCGATTGATGGCCCTGCTAAATTTATTCAAACCAATATTGTTGGTACTTATGTATTACTTGAAGTGACCAGAAAATATTTACTAGGTTTAGATGTCGACAAAAAAAATAACTTTAGATTTCATCATGTTTCAACTGATGAAGTGTATGGTGATTTAAAAACAGCAGGTGATCCTTTTACTGAAGAAGCATCATACTCACCAAGCTCACCTTACTCTGCAACAAAGGCAAGTTCTGATCATTTAGTGCGAGCATGGCAACGTACTTTTAAACTCCCAACGCTAATAACAAACTGTTCTAATAACTATGGACCTTATCAGTTTCCAGAAAAACTTATTCCACTTATTATTCTTAAAGCACTAAAAGGTGAAAATTTACCAATTTATGGGAATGGTAAGCAAGTACGTGATTGGTTATATGTTGATGACCATGCAATAGCGCTACTTCATGTTGCGATCAATGGAGTAATTGGTGAAACTTATAATATTGGAGGACACAATGAGCTTCAAAATATTGAAGTTGTAAAAACTGTTTGTGGCATACTAGATGAGCTTATTCCAAGTAAATTTAATGGAATTAATAAATATAATCAACTCATTACCTATGTAGATGATAGAGCAGGACATGATGTTAGATATGCTATTGATGCAAGTAAGATGGCTAATGAGCTAAATTGGACACCACATGAAACATTTACAACAGGGATCAAGAAGACTGTAGAGTGGTATTTAAAAAATAAAGTTTGGTGTGATCGAGTTAAGGATGATAGTTATCAAGGTCAGAGATTGGGAGTGGTTAGTGAGTGATCAGTAATCCTTCTGTAGCGGTCTTGTTAGCAGCATACAATGGAATTAGATGGATTGAGGAGCAAGTCGACTCTATTTTTCATCAAAAAGAGGTAGATATTGATATATATATCAGTGTTGATGTTTCAAGCGATGGAACTTATCAGTGGTGCCAAGACTTAGCTTCAAAAAATACCTGTGTTAAAGTTTTGCCATACGGAGATCATTTTGGTGGTGCAGCAAAAAACTTTTTTCGTTTAATTAAAGATGTGGATTTAAAATCATATGATTATATCTCACTAGCTGATCAAGATGATATTTGGCTACCAAATAAAGTATCAAAAGCTATTAAATTAATAAGAGATAGAAAATTAGAAGGGTATTCTTCTAATGTTATAGCTTTTTGGGGAGATGGTAGAGAGCATCTTATTAAAAAGTCTTTCGCACAAAAGAAATTTGATTATTATTTTGAAACAGCTGGCCCTGGCTGTACTTATTTGTTTAAACAAGAGTCTATACAAAAATTTAAAAAATTTTTAATTAATAATTGGACTTTAGTAAACGAAGTTGAGTTACATGATTGGATAATCTATGCTTACTTTCGTGCACTTTCAATGTCATGGTATATTGATAAAACTTCCTCAATATATTACCGCCAACATGAGGATAATCAGGTGGGTGCAAATGTTGGTTGGAAAGCTTATTTAAGTCGTTTGCAATTAATAAATAATGGATGGTATCGTGGTGAAGTACAAAAGATAGTTAGTCTGCTAAAACCATATGCTCAAGAGACTATAGATTTAGATAGGTTTTTTTTAATAATAAATTTCTATAAACTTAGACGTGGGCTAAGGGATACAATGGTTTTGTTATTTATGAATATACTAAGGTTGTTTTAGCAAAAGCCCTTTTTGTAGGCCCTCGACATAATATATGTGATGCATGTAAGATTTAAGAGCTTTATCATAAGGCAATGTAAAGGCTACAATTTAATTGTAAGAGCTTTCACCAAAGTATAGTGTTGATAGATGTATATTAGTTATTATTATTAAAGCTGTTTATGTTGCAGATCCTTAAAAATTTGTGGATGAATATGTGTGTTGGTGAAACTATCAATAATAATTTTAAGAATATTTTTTTTCAGAACAAAGAAATTTTATATGCTTTAGATAATAAAAACTTATTTGTTAATTTGACAAATTTTTTTTTCATAAAATCATTTCTCATAATCTTTATTTTTTAAAAAGACAAAAACATATGAAAAAAATTTTAGTTACAGGGGCTTCAGGATTTATAGGACAAGCTTTATGTAGTGAGCTCATTAAATTAAATTTGATGGTTTGTGGCACTGTTAGAAATTCAGATTCTCTTTCTGTAAGCAATGATTTTGAATGCATTTCAGTCGGCGACATTAACTCAGAAACAAATTGGAAGAATGCGTTAGAAAAAGTAGATTGTATCATTCATTGTGCTGGAAGAGCTCATGTGATGAATGGGAAAAAAGTTTTAGATTCTTATCGATTAATAAATACAGAAGGCTCAAAACGCCTTGCAGAACAAGCAACTGAAGCAGGTGTTAAAAGATTGGTTTTTTTAAGCTCGGTGAAAGTTAATGGAGAAAGTACAGGTGATCCTAATAGTAATAAAGTATTTACAAATTATGATATCCCAAATCCACAAGATTATTACGCAATATCTAAATTTGAAGCCGAAGAGGCATTACGAGAAATTGCCTCAAGAACAGGCTTAGAAGTAGTTGTGGTGCGTTTACCCCTAGTTTATGGTCATGGTGTGAAAGGTAATTTAAACAGTTTAATGAAATTAATTAATTATAGTATGCCTTTGCCATTCAGTCTCATTAATAATCAAAGGTCTTTAATTGGAATTGATAATTTAGTTAATTTTTTAATTCATTGTATTGAGCATCCTTATGCTCCAGGAAAAACTTTTTTAGTTTCAGATGGTGAAGATCTATCTACTCCTGATCTTATAAAACTTATTACATCATCGATGGGGCGCAGAGCTCGTTTGTTTCCTTTCCCTCCCCCCTTTCTTAAACTTTTAGGCACTATTTTAGGAAAAAAAAAAGAAATTAATCGATTAATTGGTTCTTTAAAAATAGATAAAAGTTTTATGCAAGAGGAGATAAATTGGTCTCCACCCATTAGTGTTAAAGAAGGTATTAGAAGAATGGTTAAAGGCAAATGATACGTTTTTTTGATATTTTATTTTCATCAATAGGTTTAATTTTATTATCTCCTTTATTAGTCTTGTTATGGTGTATTGGTTTATTTGGTAGTGGCTCACCTTTATTTATGCAAAAGAGAGTTGGTAGAAATCTTGAGTCTTTTGTATTAGTTAAATTTAGAACTATGCCAATTAAAACCAGATCTGCTGGTACTCATTTAATTAAAGATATAAAATTAACTTCCTTTGGATATCTTCTAAGACGGACTAAGCTAGATGAAATCCCACAGTTATTTAATGTTCTTTTAGGAGATATGAGCTTAGTTGGACCAAGACCTTGTTTGTTTAATCAAAGAAAATTAATTAGTGAACGTAAAAAAAGAGGTGTGTTTAAAGTAAGACCAGGGATTACTGGACTTGCTCAAATTTTAGGTATTAATATGAAAACACCAACTTTACTTGCTAAAACAGATCAAAAAATGATTAAGGATATGAGCTTATATAACTATTTTGATTATATCTTTAAAACAATCTTTAAAATTATCTAATAAATAAGCCTATTTTTTTATTGATAAAATAGCTTAGGTCATTCTCAAAGCTGGACGTTTAAAAAACACAAAAAACATATTTATTATGATTTATAAATAACTTAAGATTTCAATATTATTGTTTTTTAATATTTAATCTTTATTATCAATTCTTAAATTAAGAGCATGTCCATTTTAAAAAATTTATCTAAAAATATTATTAATCTTCCTCGTTATGCTAAGAGGATAATAGCAATTCTAATAGATGTAGGTTTGTGTATTTTTTGTACTTGGCTTGCATTTTTTTTAAGATTAGAGGAATTTGTTAAAATTAATAACGTAACAACTTTAGCAGTTGAGATTTCAATACTTCTTGCAATCCCATTATTTTGGTTAATGGGTTTGTATAAAACTATTTTTCGATTTGCAGGTTCATCAATAATATTTACAATATTTATAGCAACCATTGCTTATTCATTATTATATTTTGCAGTTATTGGCATTTATGGAATTCAAGGTATTCCAAGATCCATTGGTGTCATACAACCTATATTATTATTTTTATCAGTTTCTGTTTCAAGAATATCTTTAAAATTTTTATATTTAACGAATTTTAAAAAAACAAAAAATAAGATTAGTGTTCTGATTTATGGAGCAGGCAGTGCTGGAAGACAGTTATTATCTAGCTTAGAAAGTAATTTAGAAATAAAGGTAGTTGGTTTTTTAGACGACAACCCTCAATTTCATAGACAAATAGTATTGGGTCAAACAGTTTATGATCCGTTAAATTTAGATAATTTAGTTAGTAAAAAAGATATTAGTTTAGTTTTACTAGCTCTTCCTTCAATTACGCAACAAAAAAGAAATCAGATTATTAATAATTTAAATAAATATAAAGTAATTGTTAAAACACTACCTAGCATTCAAGATATTGTTAATGGCAAAATATCTATATTAGACATTAAAGATTTAATTATCGAAGATCTTCTAAGTAGAGAGCAAGTTAAGTCAAATTTAGATTTATTATCTAAAAATATTAACTCAAAAGTTGTAATGGTTACAGGTTCAGGAGGCTCAATTGGTTCTGAGCTATCTCGTCAAATTATAAAATTAAAACCAAAAAAATTACTTCTTATCGAATTAAATGAGTTTGCTCTTTATAAAATAAGCGAAGAGTTAAAAAATATAGATAAAAGTGTAAAAATTATTCCTTTACTTATTAATATTCAAAACAAGTCAAAAATTGAACAAATATTTAAAATTTTTAATATAGATACTGTTTATCATGCTGCAGCTTATAAACATGTACCTTTAGTTGAAGAAAATATTTGTGAAAGTGTAAAAAATAATGTGTTTGGAACTTTTATTTTAGCAGAAGCTGCACTTAAATATAATGTCTCTAATTTTGTTTTAATATCCAGTGATAAAGCAGTTAGATCAACAAATGTTATGGGTGCCACTAAAAGGCTTGCTGAAATTTGTATTCAATCTCTTTATGACAATCAAAATAAACAATCCAAATTTGCAATTGTAAGATTTGGCAATGTATTACAATCTTCAGGTTCAGTTATTCCAAAATTTAAACAACAAATTAAAGAAGGGGGGCCTATAACTCTAACTCATCCTGACGTAACCCGTTATTTTATGACAATAACTGAGGCCTCTCAATTAGTTATTCAAGCAGGTGCTATGTCTGAAAAATGTGAGGTATTTGTGCTTGATATGGGAGATAGCATCAAAATTAAAGACTTAATTAATAAAATGGTAAATCTTTCAGGACTTTCAATTAAAGATAGTAAAAATTTAGATGGAGATATTGAAGTTAAAATAACAGGGCTTAGACCGGGTGAGAAATTGTATGAAGAGTTATTAATAGGGGATAGTCCTCAAAAAACTTTTCATAAAAAAATTCAAAAAGCTCAAGACCCCTTCATTCCTTTTAATAAACTTAAAATTGATTTAGATCAATTGTCAAATTTAATTGAGGAAAATAAAGTAGAGGAAGTGAAACACATGCTCTCTAATTTAGTTTCCTCTTATCAATCAAATTCAGAAATTGTTGATCATTTCTATGAGCAGCAATTAAATTCTAAATTTGATTTAAAATCATCTGAAGCAATTAATAGTAAAGAAAATAAAGTTGTAAGAATTAAAATCAAATAATTTTATAACTTAAAAATTTAATGTATCTTAAATATTCAAATTCAGTTTTAATTAATTTAATAATAGCATCTATCATCCCTTTATTAATTTGGGGACCTTTTTTCCCAGATTTAATTGTAAGTATTTCAGCTCTATTTTTTTTATATTATTCATTGAAAAATAATAATTTTTATTATTTTAGCAATAAACCATTTATTATATTTTTAGCATTTTGCATAATTTCATCAATAATCAGCTTAGAGGCCGAAGATATATCTCTAAGTATCAAAAGTTCTTTATTTTATTTTAGGATAGGGGTCTTTAGTTGTTTTATTTGGTATTTAATTGATAAAGATAAAACTATTTTAACTTATTTTTATTATGCATTAGTTTTATGTTTTTCAGCTTTAGTAATTGATGGTTATATACAATATTTTACAGGAGTTAATTTATCAGGGTTTAAAATATTAGGCACTCGTGTTTCATCATTTTTTGGAGATGAATTAATTTTGGGTTCATATTTGTCAAGATTATTCCCCTTATTATTTGCTTTGTTTTTAATAAAGAAAAAACAAAAATATGAAATTTATTTCATAGGGCTTTTATTTATCTTAGTAGATGTGCTTATTTTTATGTCAGGAGAGAGAAGTGCTTTTTTCTTTTTAAATTTATCAACTGTATTTATTATTATCCTAATTAAAGAGTATCAAAAATTTAGATTATTAACCTTTATTATAGCAATTATATGTGTTGTGATTTTAAGTTTAAATTCATCAAAATTAAATGAGAGAATGTTCAAAGGTCCTGCTCAAAATATGGGCTTAATTAAAAGTTCAAATGATGCAGTAATTTTTAGCTCTGTGCATGATAGCTTAATTCGAACAGCTTATAACATGTTTAAAGACCAACCTATATTTGGACATGGACCGAAAATGTTTAGGGTTGTATGTAAAGATGAAAAATACGCAACAGGGGTTAATCCTTGTATGACTCATCCTCATAATTTTTATGTTCAATTATTAGCAGAAACAGGAATTATAGGATTTTTATTTTTGTTTAGTGCTTTAGTGTATGTTTTTTATACAGCTCTAAGGCAATTTAAATCTATAATTTTTAGACAAAAAAGACCTTTAACAGATTATCAGGTTTGTTTGTTAGCTGGAATTTTAATAACTGTTTGGCCTTTAACTACTAATGGCAATTTCTTTAACAATTGGTTAATGATAGTTTATAGCCTACCAGTAGGTTTTTATTTGCAATCTTTTTATGGAAAAAATAAATAAAATTATAAGCAATATTTTAACCATAAAAACTAAGAAAAATATTTCATTTTACTGAAATTAAAAAATTAGAGAAAATACAAAAAAATTATTTAACGTAGATTAATTTTAACGTGATGGCCTTAAAATTGAAATTATCGAAAGGATCAAGAAACCTAATACAGTTAAAATAAGCACATATTTTATTTGATTTTTTTTATTTGAGGTTAGGTCAACTAATTCTGCATTGCTTATAATTTCTACTGCAGCTTTTGGTTGAGTTAAGTTATTCACTTGTGTAATGGCGGTATTTATAAAATTTGATAATAATTTAATTCTTTTTCCAATTTCTATTAAGTTTAAATCCTCAGGTGGAAATTGTGTGGGTAAATCAAGATATGCTTTTTGCTTAATAATATTGCTTCGCTCAAGTTGAATAGCTTGTATTCTTTGAGTTGTTTCTAATCGAAAATCATTTAATTCTAAAAGACTTCCAAGAGATAAAATTTTATCAAAAATAGCACCATCTAATTGAGTAGTGCTAGCTGATAATTTATCATTGGTGTTGTTTTCTTGATCACTAGATACAACCTTTGGTAATTGTGAGGTGTTTAAAACTTGAAAACTATTTTTTAAATCCTTTATCTCTCTATTTTTATTATCTATTTCAATATTTAAAGTATCTATTGCAATATTATTCCCTAACATTTTAGAAGTTTCATAAAGAAGTTTTTGAGAAATATTTGCTAAACTAGTATAGTTTTTTAGATCCAAACCAGCTAAAGTCTCTTTATAATTATTTGATAAAATAGATAAATTACTTTGAATAGAACTGATCATAGTAGAAAAACGAGCTAGTTGTTCATATTCGTTATAATGTATATCAAGATTTTTTACATCAATCATTTGAAGACCAATATAGTCTCTATTTGAACGTAGTAAAATTTTTTTATTTACATTCCGAATAATCATTTGCAGAATTTTTTTTGATTGTTCAATCGATAAATTTAAGGGTAAGTGATAAAAATCAATTTCAATAAGATTTTTACTATTATCATCTAAGACTGAATATATTTCGCTTAAACTCTCTCTAGAAATAGCTAATTTGTTTATATCTTTATTGTTAAGGGAGATAATACGATCTTGCAAACTTTCTTTTAATGCATTGGTGCTTTTTTTGACATTTAAATTATTTATAATATCAGTTGGGTCTAATTTTATACCCAAAATATCTAAGCTTTCTTTGATGTATTCTCTTGAATTAAAAGCTGCAATGATACGAGAATTATTTTCTCCAAGGTCACCTTGTAAAATTACTCTAGTAAATTGCAATCTTTGATTAGTGGATTTTTGATTAAATAAAACTAAAATAAAAGTTGACAATAGAGTGATAAGAATTGTGCCAAAAATTATTATTTTTCTAAAAGACCACCATTTTTTTAATAGTTGCCCAATTTCTATTTCGTCATCATTTATATTAATTTTTTTTTTTGAAGCCATTAGATAAAGACGTTTAATCTAAAAGAGTAAATGTTCAAGTAATTTCAATAAACATTTAGATCTAGTTAGGGCAAATATCATTAAATCTCTAAGTTTTTAAGGTAATTTTAGATTAAAAATCTTAAATATCTTATATATTTTGACAATTTGTGCCCATATTGTTCGTAGAATTTGGTTCAATAATTTCAGTATTTTATATCCTTATCTCTAATGCATTTAAATTTTAAAAAGTTGCTAAAAAATAAAATAATTATGCTCACTTTTTAATTAAAAATTAAGAGTTTCTTTAATTAAATAATTATAGATTAATCTTTACATTATTCTTTAATTTTAGTAATAACTACTGCCTGGTGATTATTGCGAAGGGGCAATACCCGATCCCATTCCGAACTCGGA
>ENA-OSJC01001747-OSJC01001747.1-marine-metagenome-genome-assembly--contig:-NODE-1747-length-17274-cov-6.156190_pt1 | contig 17274 bp, 15 predicted proteins | sample MGYA00237885_ERZ534234 | MGnify/ENA primary metagenome ERZ534234 (study PRJEB26413, sample SAMN06343907) | marine metagenome | isolation source: coastal waters | place: Atlantic Ocean: West Antarctic... | reverse complement strand
TTCTGAAATGTTATCTAATGCGCTTGTGGAAACTTTATCTCCCGAGCGTGCTGCTGAAATGGCATATGCAGCGTGGGAAATTTGCTCTGCAGGGGCAGAAGTAAATGATAGGGTAATTGAATTATTAGATGGATACTTAGAAAAGGAAAAAAATATTGGCACGTCCGCCTGAATTTTGGAATAAGCCATTTAGTTTTGTTGCAACCTGCTTAACGCCATTGTCTTGGATTTATCGAACAGCAACATTCTTACGTTTACGAAATGGAATGCGTAAACGAATGGATGTGCCTGTGATTTGTGTGGGCAATATTAATATGGGTGGTACTGGTAAAACTCCAGTTGTTATCGACCTAGTTATGCGTTTAATCGCTATGGGTAAGACACCAGTTGTTGTTAGCCGTGGTTATGGGGGATCGCAGGCGGGCCCACTAATGGTTTTGCCTTCGCATACTGCTAATGATGTGGGTGATGAACCGATCTTATTAAATGGTTTTAGTGCAGTATGTGTTTCGCGAGATCGAATATTGGGTGCTGATATGGCAATCCTAAATGGTGCTGATGTAATAGTGCTGGATGACGGTTTGCAAAACCCTGGCCTTACTTATGATTTATCAATTACAGTTGTTGATCGAAAGATTGGCTTTGGTAATGAGTGTGTATTCCCTGCAGGGCCTTTACGTGAAACTGTTAAAAGTGGGCTGGCACGAACAGATTTGATTATTGCGATTGGTGAAAAAGGTAATTTTTCATCATCAAGAATACCTATAATTAATGGTATTTTAAAACCTTTAGATACTGGAATGGACTGGGATGGGTTGCGTTCGTTTGCTTTTGCTGGAATTGGGCGGCCTGAAAAATTCTTTAATACATTAAAAAGTGCAGGTGCAAAAATTATTGCAACGCGCGAATTTTCTGATCACCAAATAATTCCTGAAGCAATGTTAAAGCGTCTAGAAGCAGAGGCTTGGACTAACAATTCGCAGTTAGTGACAACAGAAAAAGATGCAGCACGATTACCTAAAGATTGGCAACAAAAAGTACTTACCTTACCTGTTCGCTTAGCCCTTGATAGCGACGTTGAATTGGTAAGGTGCTTAAAGAAGCTTTTTGAAGGTTAGTAGTTTCAATTATTTAAAAATCTTATTTTAATAACTTCTTGTTTGATGCACCTAAATTAGGAGATGGGGTGTCAAAACTCATTTCCATTTCTGAAAATAAAATAGGGTTTCGGACTGTTGGAATTCCACCTGCATTAACTTGCATACCGCGATGCAAAACTTGGGGATCATCAAAAACTTCATCCATGGTATTAATTGGTCCTGCAGGAACTCCAAACACTTCACATTTATCTAATAATTGAGATTTTGTTAGTTGAGCTGTTTTAGCTTCAATTAAATCCAATAGGGCACTGTGGTTTTTTAAACGTGCAGAATTAGTGCTAAATTGAGGATCAGAAAACCATTTAGCTTTAAATATTTCACTAAATTTTTTGAATTGATTATCGTTTCCTACAGCTAAAATAATATAACCATCACTGACTGCAATTACACAGTAGGGAGAAATGTTTGGATGGCTATTACCTTTGCGGTTGGGAGCACTACCTGTTGTTAGGTAATTCATTGCTTGGTTGGCAGTCACTGTAGTTGCGACATCTAGAAGGGATAGGTCGATATGTTGCCCCACTCCAGTATCGTCTCGCGAGCGTAGTGCTGCTTGGATTGCTATGACTGCATAGAGGCCTGTGAAAATGTCAGTGATTGCAACCCCAACTTTTTGGGGCTGACGATCGGGCTCTCCAGTTACTGACATTAAGCCAGACATACCTTGCATTAAAAAATCATACCCTGGGCGCTTTGCATATGGGCCTGATTGGCCAAAGCCAGTGATAGAACAATATATTAGATTTGGATATTCAGAGTGTAGGCTATGATAATCCAAACCATATTTAGCCAAGCCATCAACTTTAAAGTTTTCGATTAATATATCTGCAGTGGCTATCAGTTTTTTTAGCTTTTTTAAGCCATTTGGAGTTTTGAAATCTAAGGATACTGAATGTTTGCCACGATTACAGCTATGATAATACGCAGCATTTATTTCGCCATCACTTTCAATAAAAGGGGGCCCCCACGTGCGTGTATCGTCTCCAGCTAAGCTTTCCACCTTTATAACTTCTGCGCCTAGATCAGCTAACGTTTGACCGGCCCATGGGCCTGCCAAAATGCGTGCTAATTCTATAACACGAATGCCTTTTAAAGGCAGCTCAGTCATTTAAGGCATTGCCTCTTCAATGAGTGCTGCTAATTCTGTAAAAGATTTATTCCCTACATTTTTCCCATTCACGATGATTGATGGTGTAGAACTCACATTGTCAGCTTTTGATGTTTCCTGAAAGCGAGCAACCATAGCAGTTGCTACGTCTTTGTTTTGCAAACAGGCTTCCATTTTTGTTTCTTGTAACCCTGCAATTCGGCCTATTTTATAAAGGTTTTGAGCTATGGCTGCGCCACCGTCTCCCATGGTCCACTCCCGTTGCTTTGAATATAAAAGATTAGAAATTGCAAAATATTTTTTTTCTCCACCAGGGCAGCGCGCCAATAGTGCTGCCCATAAACCTGGGCCGTCAAAATAGACCTCCCTGTAAATAAATCTTACCTTACCAGTATCAATATAATCTTTGCGTAAGCTAGGAAAAACATTTTTGTGAAAAGTAGCGCAATGTGGACAAGTAAATGATGCATACTCAATTACAGTAACTGGTGCATCTTCTGAGCCCATGATCATATCAGGAATAATTATTGTTTCAGTATCTGCAAACAGTGATGTTGTACTGGCACTAATTGCCCCAGCTGAAAGAAGGCCTGTAAAAGTTCTGCGATCCATAAGTTATTCCTTGTTGTTGCGCGTCAATATATTTTTACCCAATCTTGCTAGGGCATTCTTGAGATTGTTATCTGATACACCTTTTACTGAAATTTCAACGATATTCCGCTGTTTATCTGATAACACTTTCGTGGGCTTTTTATAATCTAAGGCTTTAGTGGGATCTTCGAACCCTATTGGTGCTGTTTGTGTTATTTTAATACGACTAATTGCGTTATATCCATACACTGAATTTACTTTTGTTAATATTTGCGGCAATTGCATTTGCATTATAGGCGCATTTGCACCCGTTGTTAATAAAGTTAGGGTTGCTCCAAAACCTTGCTTTCCATAGCTAACCTTTACTGGTCGACATATTTGTGCCGTTGCAGGGCCTGCTATATCTTCCCAATGGGTCAAAAGCCTTGTTTCAGCAAAACCACGCGATTCAGATGCAGAGCGGATGCGGGTTTTCAATAAACCACCTGTTTGCATAAATCCGCGAGACTTACGTGCCATTGGCTCCATTTCCTGTAATTAAAAGACGTTTAAGTTTATATAAAAAGTTAATATTAAAGTTATAACAGATTCTTTTGAAAAGGGCATATGTGTTGAGTAATAAAGTTGAAAGGTCAGCAAATTTACTTGATTGGTATGATGCCAATGCTCGTGAAATGCCTTGGCGTGTATCGCCGTTAGATCGAGCAGCTGGAGTTATGCCGAATCCATATCATATTTGGATGTCGGAAGTGATGTTACAGCAAACAACAGTTGCTGCAGTAAAAAAATATTTTATTAAATTTACGACATTATGGCCAACTGTATTAGACTTAGCTCAGGCTGAAGATGCTGATGTTATGGCTGCATGGGCAGGCTTGGGATATTATGCTCGGGCGCGTAATCTTTTAAAATGTGCACGCGTTATCACCAACGAGCTTGGTGGGGTATTCCCGAATTATGAACAGGGCTTATTAAAATTACCTGGAATTGGTCCTTATACAGCAGCGGCAATTACAAGTATTGCGTTTGATTTAAAAGCTACGGTTCTGGATGGAAACGTTGAAAGAGTTATGTCTCGAATTTATGCAGTTCTAGAACCATTACCTAAATCAAAAGAATATTTGCGTTCATTGGCTGCAGGATTAACGCCAGCTGTTAGGCCTGGAGATTATGCACAAGCAGTTATGGATTTGGGTGCAACTATATGTACTCCACGCTCACCTAATTGTGGAGGTTGTCCATGGAGTATTAATTGTTTGGCACGGCTAAAAGGCATCGCAGCAGAGCTCCCTAAAAAGACTCCAAAAATAAAAAAACCAACACGGGTTGGTATAATCTATTTGGCAATTAACTCTAGTGGAGCAGTATTGCTTGAGCGCCGTCCAGATAAAGGTTTACTTGGGGGAATGTTAGGTTGGCCAGGAAGTGACTGGGCAGTTGAGCAAGTTGAGCATACACCACCATTCAACACACATTGGACCACTTTAAATGAAACTGTGCACCACACTTTTACGCACTTTCATTTAGAATTAACTGTGAAAACTGCATTTGATATTAAAAGTATTCCACAATTTGGTGAGTTTATTAAAAGACAAAATTTCAAATCAACTGACTTGCCTACTGTCATGCGTAAAGTTTGGGATTTAGCTGCACCATTAGAGCCAAAACCGTATTTTTAAATATATCTTTTCTAAAAAAACCCCGTCACAAGGACGGGGCAAGTTGGCAATGTTTAAAACATATAGTTTTAAACGGTGGTAATCATCGGCATAGTTATACCGAATACTCGAGGCATGTTACGCCTCAAGTAAAATTTCTAAGCAACCATTTCAGCGCGAATTTTTTTACGGAGCATATCAATTGGAATAGCTTCGCCACGTTTTTTGAAACACCAATACGTCCAGCCATTACAGCTTGGGGCCCCTTCAAGAGCTGCCCCTACTTGATGAATTGAGCCACGTTGATCATGTGCAATAAGTGTACCGTCAGCATGAATTTTTGCACTGTGTCGTCCATTTAAAGAATAAAGTTGATCACCTGGCTTTAACATACCTCGCTCAACGACTTGGCCAAACGGCACTCTTGGTTCAGCACGTTTAGAAGTCGATACTTTTAAGCTTTCTGTATCAAACTGCTTAATTGCATCAATACGTTTTTTAGCAACTTTTCTATAAGTTTCTTCGCGCTCAATTCCAATAAAGTTACGGCCTAATTTTTTAGCAACAGCACCGGTTGTACCAGAGCCAAAAAATGGATCTAAAATTACATCGCCAACATTTGTTGAGCCAACAATAATGCGGTGCAATAATGATTCAGGCTTTTGTGTTGGATGCGCTTTGTTACCATCTTCGTCTTTAACGCGTTCATGCCCATTGCATATAGGCAAAAACCAATCAGAACGCATTTGAACGCCATCATTTAATGCCTTTAATGCTTCATAATTGAAAGTAGGTTTTGATTTCTCAGTTTTACCTGCCCAAATCATTGTTTCATGTGCATTGGTCAATCTAACACCACGAAAATTTGGCATTGGATTTGATTTGCGCCAAATTACATCATTTAAAATCCAAAAACCGGCATCTTGTAGTGCTGTACCAACACGATAAATATTGTGGTATGAGCCTATAACCCATAACGCCCCATTTGGCTTTAGGATGCGGCGTGCCGCCTTTAACCAATCACGGCTAAATTTATCATAAACTGCAAAACTATCGAATTGATCCCAATGGTCATCCACTGCGTCAACTTTAGAATTATCAGGGCGATGTAAATCACCCTTCAATTGGAGGTTATAGGGTGGATCTGCGAATATAAGATCAACTGAATTTTCTGGTAATGAATTCATTACCTCAATGCAGTCGCCGTCAATAATATTGTTCAGTGGTAGCGTTGCGCTACTTACCGTTTGTGCCTTGTTTGCCATGTCTGCCTCATAATGCGCATTTTTGCGTCGTTATGCCTAAAATGATTCAAAGTAGGCCTGAGGTCAATTTATATTATGAATCAATTACTTAGAGGTCGAAGCAGAATACAAGATATTGTGTATAGGTTTGAAAGAACGTCTATGGTGAGGGGTGACCCCATGATTTAGCAGTCCTAACTGATGCATTTTTGTACCATACCCAGCATTTTTTTCCCATCCATATCCAGGAAATGCTTCAGATAAATCTGACATTAACCGATCTCGAGTAACTTTGGCGATAATGGATGCTGCTGCAATTGAAGCTGATTTGGCATCTCCCTTCACTATGGCTGTTGCTTGACTAGGTAGATTTGGAGGTAATTTATTACCATCAACTAAAATATGGTTGGGTATTGGTAGATGTGAAACGGCACGTTCCATAGCGCGAAAGGTAGCTTGTAGAATGTTAACTTGGTCAATTTCAGTGACCTCTACATGAACACATGATACTTGTGCGCTGTCCATGATAAGATCAAACAATTGTTCACGTCTTTTCGCCGTTAATACTTTAGAGTCATTAAGGCCGTCGGGAATATTATTGGGATCAAGTATAACCGCACAAGCTGTAACTGGTCCCGCCCAAGGCCCGCGCCCTACTTCGTCAATACCTGCGATTATTTCTTTTCCAGAAATACGTAATTTAGTCTCAAGGTCATAATTTGCCATGAATTAATTTACCCAATGGCCGTTATAACTTTCAAGCCTGTTTTACCTTTGCCGATGACTTTTTCTTAGTTTGTGTAATTACTGGTCCCATTGCATCCAAAACTTTGTCTGAAAGGTGACATTTCATTTCGTGATTATTTGACAATATGCGTGTTGGTGGAACTTCTATATCACACAGGCTACTTTTTACTTTGTCTTTATAAAGACAACGCGTTTGAAATGGGCAGCCAGTAGGAGGGTCCATTGCTGAAGGAATATCGCCTTCTAATACTACACGTTTTTTTACAATAGATGTGTCAGCTATTGGGACAGCTGATAACAAGGCTTCCGTGTAGGGATGATAGGGTGGGCTAAAGATTTGTTCAGTTGTTCCCATTTCTACAACATGCCCAAGATACATAACCATAACGCGGTCAGATAAATAACGTACTATGGATAGGTCGTGACTGATAAATAATAGTGTAGTTTTATTTTCGCGCTGAATATCCATAAGCAACTGGGTTACTGCAGCCTGAACGGATACATCTAATGCTGAGACGGGTTCATCAGCAACAACGATTTTAGCGTCGCCTGCAAATGCGCGGGCAATACCAACGCGTTGTTTTTGACCGCCTGACAATTGACGTGGCATTCGGGATGCAAATTCACGGGGAAGCTTTACTAAATCTAGTAGCTGTAGCATCCTATCTTCGCGCTCAGCCGGACTATTGCCTACACCAAATATTTCTAAAGCGCGTATTATTTGAGAGCCTACTGCCATGGCGGGGTTTAGTGTATCGAATGGATTTTGGAAGACCATCTGAACTGATGATACAGTTTTGGTATCGCGATCTTGGATCATTGTGTTGCCAACATCTTTACCTAATAAATTAACTGAGCCGTCTGTCGCTGTTTCTAATCCCATTAAAACCTTAGCCAATGTTGATTTACCACAGCCAGATTCACCTACAATCGCCAGTGTTTCACTTTCGCGAGCTTCAAATGTTATCGTTTCGTTAGCTTTAACAACTCTTTTTTCGCCGCCCCCAAAGACTGCATTTGCGGCTACCTCATAATATTTTTTTAGATTATCTACCTTTAAGACAATGTCGCCTGACATCACTTTTTTGGTATCATTTCCAGCCGCTAGTTTAGCATTCCAGTCTATTTCATTAAATTTTACACACCGGCTATGATGCCTATTATTTTCGACAAAAGCTTCCATTTTTATTTCGCCAGTGTCACACCTACCGGCTTCAAAATAGTTACACCTAGGGCCAAAATTACATCCCTTAGGGCGTTCATGAGGTAACGGAAAGTTACCTGGGATTGCCACAAGTGGGCTTTCATTTTTATTAGCGCCAGGAAGGGGGATAGAACGAAATAATGCCTGTGTGTATGGGTGACGCATCTTATCGAATACGTCTTCAATGGAACCAGTTTCTACAGCTTCACCAGAATACATCACACACAGTCGATCGCAAGTATCTAAGATAAGGCCAAGATTATGGCTAATAAATAGCATTGATGTGCCATATTTTTTGCCCAAATCTTTTACTAGATCCACAATACCTGCTTCAACTGTTACATCTAATGCCGTTGTGGGCTCATCTAAGATTAATAATGATGGCTTTGACATAAGCGCCATCGCAATAACAATACGCTGTTGTTGTCCACCTGAAAGTTGATGGGGAAATGCATTCATGATCCGTTTGGGATCAGGCAAGCGAACTGACTCTACAACATCAATGGCCATATTATATGCTACTTGCTTTGAAACACCTTCGTGAATCATGGGCACTTCCATCAATTGCTTACCAATTTTCATTGCGGGGTTTAAAGAGGCCATCGGCTCTTGGTAAATCATTGCGATCTCAGAACCTCGTAATTGACGAAGCTCTGCTTGTGACATGGTTGTAAGCTCGCGACCTTTAAACTTAATCGATCCAGAAACACATTTCCCGTTAACTCCTAAATCTTGCATAACGCCTAAAGCAACAGTTGATTTTCCACATCCTGATTCACCAACAAGCCCCATTGCTTCACCTGGCATTACCGTACAAGAAAAATCCATTACAGCGGGTATTTCAAATAGCCTTGTAAAAAATGATATTGAAAGATTTTTAATCTCTAGGATTGGGCCATCATATGGTTCATTCATTTTTATCTCCTAGTCTTTCAAACTTTGTTCACGCAGGCCATCTGCCAGAAGGTTTAGACCAAGTACGAGACTCATCAATGATAGTGCAGGTGGCAATGCTGGATGGGTATAAATTGATAGCAATTTACGGCCTGAATTAATTGTAGTGCCCCAATCAGGACTTTCTGACTCTAAACCCAAGCCAAAAAATCCTAAGGTTCCTAGCAATATAATAGTATATCCAATGCGCAGACAAAAATCGACGATAAGTGGACCACGCGCATTTGGTAAAATTTCCCATAACATAATATACCAAGGGGTTTCGCCACGCGTTTGTGCTGCTGCTACATAATCTCGGGTTTGTATATCCATTGTCATGCCTCTTACGATACGAAATACTGTAGGTGAATTAACAAAAACGACAGACACGAAAACAATCAAAATATTGGCTTGCATATAAACCAAGCCCTTTGGGAATAAACTCCACTCAACTTCAGATCCGTAAAGTAAATTGCGAATTATAACTAATGGGTCTGCATTAAATGCCGCACCCAGATAGATCCAGCCACCAACTAACAGTGTCCAAAACATAAATTTATTCCGAACCTTTGGACGGATATGGAAGCGGGACTGCCAGAGTAATAACATGAATAAGATTGGAATTAAGAACATTACACCTGCTAGATATTTAGGAAGACCTGTTTCAATAATTTCAGGCGTAACTAAAAGATAAAACAGTAGAATTACAGGAAATGCCAAAATGAGATTTGCTAAAAATGATAAAGTAGTATCAACTTTTTTTCCAAAATACCCAGCGGGTAAACCTAATGTTATGCCTACCATAAAAGCGAATAAAGTTGCTAATGGTGCTATTTTTAAAACAATGCGACTACCTGCTATAACACGTGAAAACACATCTCGCGCCAGATGGTCGCCACCAAGCAAATACCACTGATAATCATTTTCAGTGGCACCTCGTAATGGTGTGCCTGGCACTTTATTTTTCATTCCAGAAACTTGATCTAATGGATTATGGGTCATAATTAAATCTGCAAACAAAGCAGTTAAAACCCAAAACAATACAAGAGCAAAGCCAGTCATGCCAATTGGACTATCAAATAATTTACCGTATAATCCTGTGCTGCGTTTTGTTTTTATGGAGACTAAAAAAACTAAAATAATTCCGAGCCACACAATCCAAAATTGTGAAAATATATTAGTAAAAATATTAAAACTAGTTAAGGGTTCCAAAGTCTGTCCTCCTTAGGATACGCGAATGCGTGGGTTAAGGAAGGCATAGCCAACATCTGAAATGAGCTGAGTTACCAGAACAACAAAAACGGCTATAACGGAAATACCTAACAAAAGCTGGATATCATTATTGTCTGCGGCTTGAACTAATGACCAGCCAAAACCTTTGTAGTTAAACATAGTTTCAACAATCACCACTCCAGTTAGCAGCCAAGGTATTTGCAACATAATTACCGTAAACGGCGCAATCAAGGCGTTTCTTAAAGCATGTTTAAAAACTATCGTACTAAATTTTACACCCTTTAAGCGTGCAGTTCTGATATATTGAGCAGTCATTACCTCAGCCATAGATGCTCGTGTCATTCGTGCAATATAACCCATGCCATAAAGTGCTAGTGCCATTACTGGTAATGCAAAATTTCTAAACGTGATATTGTCCATCGCTGAGGCAGCTGAACCTTTCACAATTGTGCGTCCATCAATCCAGCCCCATTCAGCAAAAAAAGGTGATAATCCTGTTTTTGATGAAGCAAAAATAACAATGAAAATTACGCCTGATACATATTCAGGGGTAGCTGTTGTGGCAATTGAAAACGTGGATAGTGTGCGGTCAGTTCGTGAACCTTCGCGCATTCCAGAAATAACGCCTACGGCTAAAGCCATTGGTATCATTACACTTAAAACGGCCACCATAAGGTATGCTGTAAGATTTAAGCGTTTAAAAATAATTGTTGATACTTCATCTTTAAAGACAGTTGAGAACCCCATATTACCTTGCAGTATACCACAAAAATTAGATGCTTCTGAAGCGGGAATAGAGGGTCTTGAGCAACGTGAATATGCCTGCCCCTTCTCATCAACCACCTTAAGTGAAGGTAAAACGCCAAGCCATTCTCCATACTTTTTAAATATGTTTTGGCTATAGCCGCGTTTATCAAGCCAGGAAATAACCGCATCGTCAGTCATACGTATATTACCTTGATTTTTAGCAAGTTTTTCCAGATTTGGAAAAAGATTGGTTAGGAAAAATACTATGAATGTTAAACATGCTGCAGTGATTAGCATGACACATATACGTTTTAGAATAAACTGTACCATGTCGTCCTTTAATTAAATAAAAAAGGCCGCAAGAAAATTCCTTGCGGCCTTTAATTTCTAAAGTGTTAGGTTTTCTTCCAACCCCACTTGTACCACTGTGGCAGATACGCGATGTGCATCTCTGCTCCGTGTAGATCTTCTCTTGATTGGCGATATAGTGAGCGCCAGTATGGCTGAATTGTAACACCTTCGTCGACCATGATCTTCTCAATTTTAGCCATTACTTCGCGACGTTTGTCTGCATCAGCAATAGCAACTGCTTGGTCTAACAATGAATCAAATTCTGTATTTGCAAAAGCTGCTTCATTCCATTTAACGCCTGAGCGATAAGCAAGACCTAAAACCTGAACGCCTAATGGGCGGTGGTTCCAGTTGGTAGATGAGAATGGGTACTTAACCCAGTCATTCCAGAATGTTGAGCCAGGCATAACGGTTCGCTTAACTTTGATACCTGCTGCACGTAATTGGCTGGCAACAGAATCTGTAGTGTCTTTACGATAGCCTGCATCAATTGAAATTAGCTCATGCTCAAAGTCTTCTGCGCCGGCCTCTTTCATAAGTGCTAATGCACCAGCTGGATCAAATACAGGTTTCCCAATGTCTGCGTATTCTGGGTGAACTGGAGCTACGTGGTGGTTTTCTGCAGTGATACCGCGGTTATCATTTCCAAGCTCTAATAACACTGAGTTATCACAAGCCATTGCTAAAGCGCGACGAACACGAGAATCTTTATAGATATCTGCATTTTGATTTGGACGAATAACAATTGTTGAACCAGTAGCAACCTGAGAAGTTTGCCAACCTAGGCCTTCAACGATTTCAACAAATTCACCTGTAGTTTCCCACATTGTATCAATTTCGTCGGCTTCAACAGCTGCAACCCATGACGCGGGCTCATTACCATAATCAATGAATTCGACTCTATCCAAATATGCTCCAGTACCTTCACCCCACCAAGTGTGATCAGTGTTGCGCTCTAATACAGCTTTAACACCAACTTCGTGAGATACCATCTTGTATGGGCCGGTACCAACTTGGTTTGTGGATGCGTTATCGTTGTTTAAAGAACCATGGACAATTGATGCTGGGTAATCCGAAAAGCCAGGTATAATCGTAATGTCTGAAGCATTCAGAGTTAATTTTACTGTGTGGCTGTCAACTATAGTAATAGAACCATCACGTGCACTATTTGTATCTGGATCAATTAAAGAGTTCATGCGAGCTGCCATAGAGTTACCCTCTACGCTGCCGTCACACCATCCTGTAATGTTACGAGCTACATCTGCAGCAGTGAAATCTTCACCATTGTTCCACTTTACGCCCTTGCGGACATTTAATGTATACTCTGTTGCATCGTCATTTACTGACCAGTTTTCTAGTAGGCGTGGTTTGAAAGAGCCATCATTATTATACTCTACCAAATATTCCAGCCAACCAGCAGTGATCATTGCTATTTGTGTCCAGTCGTAAGTACGTGGATCTTTTAATGCACGTACTTCCATTTGCATGCGAACTGTTCCGCCTTGCTTAATGTTTGCGTGACCATCTGCAGCTGCTGGCGCGGCTGTTCCAAGCATTGCGTATGCAGTCGCTGCAGTTGCACCAAATGCGCTGGCAACTGTCATAAATTCACGGCGATCTACTTCTGTACCTTTACGTGCATCCGTAGCGCGATCTAATAGGTGACGCGGTAATGCTTCACCTTTGCGGTTAAAGAATTTCATTTATATCTCCCTTATTACCAAACTTCTTTAATGAGCTTGTGTAGAAAGAGTTTAGTAGATGAACATACCATTCATCAAGGGGCAAAGAGATACAAATCCGTCGTAAATAGACCATATGAAAGATATGCCCTTAATTTATTCATATAAGTGGTTGGCTTAAAGCCTAAGAGCGACATAAAAAAAATGATAAGAATATTGCCTTTTAGAAGAATGCTTGGAGCCCAGTTTGGGCTCGGCCAAGAATTAATGCATGAATATCGTGTGTACCTTCATAGGTATTTACGGCCTCTAAATTCATAACATGGCGAATGACGCCATACTCATCTGATACCCCATTGCCACCATGCATGTCGCGTGACATGCGTGCAATATCCAAAGCTTTTCCACAATTATTGCGCTTCATTAAGCTAATGAGTTCTGCTGAAACTTTGTACTCGTCAAATAAACGCCCCATTTTCAAACAGCCTTGTAATCCAAGAGAAATTTCGGTTTGCATATCTGCTAGTTTCTTTTGAATAAGCTGCGTTTGAGCTAAAGGCCGGCCAAATTGTTTTCGATCAAGCGTATATTGCCTTGCTGCATGCCAACAAAATTCTGCTGCTCCCATTGTGCCCCATGCAATGCCGTAGCGCGCTCGATTTAAGCATCCAAATGGACCAGCTAAGCCAGATACATTTGGTAAAAGATTTTCTTCTGGCACAAAGACTTCATCCATCTGGATCATGCCAGTTGTGGAGGCGCGTAGCGAAAACTTACCCTCAATTTTTGGAGTTTCTAAACCCTTCATTCCGCGCTCTAAAACAAAGCCCTTAATTTTTCCATCATGCGCATCAGACTTTGCCCAAATGACAAAAACATCTGCAATGGGTGAATTGGTAATCCAGTTTTTTGACCCTGAAACTAAATATCCACCATCGACAGGCTTAGCTCGAGTTAACATGCCCCCTGGATCTGAGCCGTGGTCAGGTTCTGTTAAGCCAAAGCACCCAACCCACTCACCGCTGGATAGCTTTGGTAAGTATTTATGGCGTTGCTCATCAGTCCCGTAAGCAAAAATAGGATGCATTACTAAGGATGATTGCACAGACATGGCAGATCTATAGCCACTGTCAACGCGCTCAACTTCACGCGCCACTAATCCATACGATGTATAATTTGCTCCAACGCCACCAAACTCTTCTGGGATGGTTGAGCCAAGTAAGCCAAGTTCACCCATCTCATTCATAATTTCGCGGTGAAATATCTCGTTGCGATTAGCGTCAATAATGCGTGGCATAAGTTTATCATGGCAGTATGCTCGTGTAGTATCACGGATCATGCGCTCTTCTTCAGTTAATTGATCTTCTATTAGGAATGGATCTTCCCAATTAAAAGAAGCTGGTTTTGCGCGTGCAACTATAGGCGTGTTGGCTGTCATGTAAGATACTCTAGGTTTGTTATTTATTTGATAATGATAGTTTAGAATAAAAGAGGCAATATGAAAATATCTTTAAAATAAGTTTATGTAACTAATGCTATTTGTAATTAAATTATATAATGGTAAAATCTGATAATTAAATTAATTGGAAAATTACTATGAGAGTGCTTGTTACCGGTGGCGCCGGGTATATTGGTAGCCATACTTGTTTGCAGCTTTTAACTGAAGGTCATGAAGTCTTTGTGGTGGATAATCTCTCTAATGGCCACATCGCCGCAATTGAGCGTGTGCGTAATATTTCTGATTGCGCGCTAGGCTTTTCCAATACAGACATTCGAGATGGCGAAGCGCTGGATCGCATTTTTACTGAATTTAAACCTGAAGCAGTTATACATTTTGCAGGGCTTAAAGCTGTAGGAGAAAGCGTAACTGAGCCGTTAAAGTATTATAATGTTAATATTGGGGGCTCTATTTCGTTGTTAGAAGCAATGGATCGTGCAGATTGTATGAACATCGTTTTTTCATCATCTGCAACTGTTTATGGTGCCCCTCAGTATTTACCTTACGATGAAAAGCACCCTACATATCCCGTAAATCCTTATGGGCGAACAAAGCTAATGATTGAAGAAATAATTCATGATTGGGTTTCTATTGATGAAAAGCGAAGAGGAACATCACTTAGGTATTTTAATCCTGTGGGGGCGCATCCATCAGGACAAATCGGTGAAGACCCCCATGGAATTCCTAATAATTTAATGCCTTTTATTTCGCAAGTAGCATCGGGTAGACTTGAATATTTGCAAATATTTGGAAACGATTATGAAACAAGAGATGGGACTGGAGCACGTGATTATATTCATGTTATGGATTTAGCTGATGCTCATATTAAGACACTCAATTGCCAACCAAACCTTGAGTCATTTGAAATATTAAATATTGGCAATGGAAAAGGGATTACAGTATTAGAGCTAATTGATAATTTTCAGCGTGCATCAGGAATTTCTATAAAATACCAATTATCTCATCGTCGTGATGGCGATTTGCCGGCCTTTTGGGCTAATGCGTCTCTTGCATTTGAAAAGTTAGCTTGGAAGCCTCAATTTACAATTGATCAGATGTGCGAAGATACTTGGCGGTGGCAGATAAATAATCATACAGGCTATGATGTTGGTAATAATAATGATGCTAAGACTTCTCACTTAAATCTAAAGGATAAACTTGATGCAAAAAATTAGAAAAGCAGTTTTTCCAGTTGCTGGGTTTGGCACACGCTTTCTTCCTGCAACTAAGGCAATGCCAAAAGAGCTACTGCCGATTATTAATAAGCCTCTAATTCAATACGCAGTTGAGGAAGCTATTTCAGCTGGCATCGATACTTTAATATTTATTACAGGGCGTAATAAGCGAGCAATTGAAGATCATTTTGATAGCAATCCGGAGCTTGAGGCTGCATTGCATTTAAAAGGTAATGCTGAACAGGCGGAGATGGTACGGAATATTTTGCCCTCTGGTGTTGAATGCATTTTTGTGCGCCAGCCCAAACAACTTGGCCTTGGGCACGCGGTTTTATGTGCAGCGCGCGCTATTGGTAATGAGCCTTTTGCCGTTTTACTTGCTGATGATTTTCTAACTTATGATGGTGCAGGTGTTACTGCTGATTTAGTTGAAGCATATGAGAAGTCTGGTAAAACGCAGCTGAGTGTGATGCAAGTGGATGGGCCTGATATTTCAAAATATGGTGTTGTTAATGTTAATAAAAATACTGGGTCTGTGTTGGGTCTGATTGAAAAGCCTGATTTTAAAGACGCGCCATCAAATTTGGCAAGTATTGGTCGTTATGTACTGTGTCCAGATATTTTTGATATTTTGCGTAACCAATTAGCAGGTTCTGGTGGTGAAATTCAACTTTCGGATGCTATTAATATCCAAGCTAAATCTGGGAACGTAGCCTCTCTCACCTTGAATGCTAAACGATTTGATTGTGGAGATGTGCTTGGATATATTGATGCTATTAAATTCATAGCAGCGCGTGATGGCATTTCCTGAACTTTAGTAAATAGCTTTATAATATATAGGTTAGTTTATTTTGATTAATTAGGTAGCATATTTTAATTTTTCTGCTTTAATCAACGTTCGTGTTGCTTGACCCATGAGATCTATTAAAACCCAAACACGTTGATTTTCATCAATAGATTCAACTGTAGCTAAGAAGTTATCAAAAGGGCCGCTTACAAGACACACAGAATCATCTTTGGAAAACTGTTTTTGTGGAAGTAATACCCCTGCTTGATTACATCGTGCCATAATGTCAGTGATTAAAGTGTTTGGAACTAAATAGGGCTCACCATTAAGGGTTAAAATTTTAGAGACACCGTAGGTGCTTTTTATTTTATTCCAAGGCGTATTTTTTCTCTCAAATGCCACAAACATGTACCCAGGGAATAGTGGGCGCTGGGTAGATATAAATTGTTCATTTTTGTATTTTGTAACTTCTTCAAAGGGTAAAAACGTTTCAAAGCCTTGTTGATTTAGATTACGTTCAGCAAGTTTATAGGCATTGGGTTTAAATTGTAGGATAGCCCATAATTTTGAAATCTTTGGCATAACAGCCTCACTATTTAACAAAAAACTTAATTGATTTTTTTGGCACTGTCTATGCATATTGGGCGTTTTTTCATTAAATTAGGCTGTATTTGGTGTTTATAATAGTATTTCAAAGTGATATGAATATGTAGGTTTACCTTGGTAATGTAATTAGATAGTATAATAAGCAGTTAAACAATTAAATTTTATAACTTAACGGCCACGAATTAATTATTAACTTATAATATCTAGCGACTAAGCTATAAGATTAGTATTATGATTATCATAAGGGCAGCATTGCTCCGTGCGGTAGCTATATGTTGCGCATAATACACTAGACAATTTTTATAAAAAAATCCCTGCAAAACAACAAGGTATAGCTTCCGATAATGAGGCGTTATGGGAGGTAATATTCAGAGTTTTCAGAGGCCTTAAAAAGGCAGCGGGTTGGCGGCTCGTGTAATCAAGAATTACAATCCTTCCGTTTATGAGTTTTCATTACATTTAATTTTGCATTGCGTTTGGTGGAAATGCATGCGGTTATTTGAGATAAAATTTATGGGTGGGATTGGTTTGGAAAACTATTTCCTGCCCA
>ENA-OSJC01001746-OSJC01001746.1-marine-metagenome-genome-assembly--contig:-NODE-1746-length-17276-cov-14.282633_pt1 | contig 17276 bp, 26 predicted proteins | sample MGYA00237885_ERZ534234 | MGnify/ENA primary metagenome ERZ534234 (study PRJEB26413, sample SAMN06343907) | marine metagenome | isolation source: coastal waters | place: Atlantic Ocean: West Antarctic... | reverse complement strand
TGGTCGCGGGGTATAAGGGATGCGTATGTCCATTTACTTATCATCACCCCAAGTTATACGCACTGTGTTATCCGTCTCGGCCTTGACCTCAACCGCCTTCAGGTCAGGATTGGTCTTCGCTAACAGGATCTTCGCTGCTTGAACTTGGCTAGCTGTCATGGTGTCACCAGAATCACTAAGTGCATGATTCATAAGGACTTTTAGTAGCTGACCTGACCGGATTAAATCCTTGGTTCTCTCCGTTTGGTTCTTCGTCTTACGTGCGGCCATTTCTTCCCCCTTAACCTCTGTATATATGCAGCCATTTATACCACACAAACTCTTTTTAAAAAAGATTACGATATTTGTTGCAATTAAAATTATACTATGCGTATAATATCTCAAACGCGAGCACTTGCTAGCGCACGAACACTAACTAAGGGGTTACAAAATGAGAAACTTTAACAAAGAGCTTCAAAATAAAATCAACAAGCTGCAATCTAAGGTCGATGCATCGAATCAAAAATATACAGCCGTGAAAATTAATACACACTGTGACCTCATGGAGAGGCTATTCAGCGAGATGATGGATAAGACTCTAGATGATGTTGATCGTAAGGCATCGGCTATTCTTTGGAGATTTTCTGGCGAAACAACTATCGGTGAAGATTTAGCAGGGTATACAAACAATCTACTTGAAATTGAAATGCTGAAAGAATCATTGGAGCTTAACTTAATACATGTCACAACGAGATATTTAATAACAGATGCTAAAGGGCTAAATAGTCCATCTGGATATCACGCGACAGAACATGTATTTATTCAGCCTCGTATCGCTATTCAGTCAGATTGCCCCATCCCAGTACCGAGCTGCAATGTCAAGCTACGGGCTTTCGATATGCAGCGCGGTAGCTTCGCCGCTTAACTTTTTCTAGCCCCTTCGGGGGCTTTATTTAAAACAAGGATATATAAAAATGATTAACACAATATCAACAAGCCAAGCGGTAACCGAGCTACTAAAAGATGAATACGCCCAATGGTCTCACGAGGCCGCGACCGCGCTTGTGGATTGGATGGAAGAGCTAGAAGAGTCAACCGGTGAACCCATTGAGTTTGACCCAGTAGGTTTACGGTGTGAGTTCTCCGAGTACACCGCAACAGACTTGATGGAGGTATATGGTATGACTCTGGAAGAGATTAGAGACAATACAATAGTTATTGAGTTTGGCTCGGTAGCTAATCAAATGTTTGTTGTTCAAGAATTTTAATTAAACCAACCAACCAACAAGGATAAATAACCATGAAACTAGTACTAACCAGAGATGACTTAATTGAACTTATTCAAGCGGATGGCCGCTTCCAGATAGATGAGGAACTGGATGACCCTGTAGCGGAATATTTTGAGCGCGTATATAAAAATAAAAAGATGACCTATAAAAAACACACTGTAGACGTAGATGAGGCGTTCTCTATTAGCTTCGATTTAAAGGATAAATAACGATGAACCCATTAATTATAGCAGTGTTAGCAATAAGCGCCCTTTTTCTATTACCGCCCGATGACATGCAGCCGTTGCCTCAATCATCGCCTTACGAAAGGTGTTTATTTGTGCACGATAGCAGCCCAAGCCAATGTGAGGGCTACCGCCCTAACCAAGGAGCAAAATAATGAAAATTTATCCAGAAATAAAATCAATAACCCTAGCAGATAAGCACAATGTTTATGAGGTTATCTACCACGACCTACCATCATTAGCTGATATAACCTATGAAGATGGCACGATGGAGACAGAGTACCTTCTATTAACCAAGGGGGCGGTCATGTCATGGGCTGCACATATCGTGGTTAGTGGCTACGGCTCAACCGGCAAAGCATGGCAGCTATCGGATCACCTATGGAGACAAGTTCGCAAAACTATGAAGAAGCAAGAATTAGCCTAAGAACCCACAAACCACCATAGCCCGCACATGCGGGCTTTTTTATGCCCGCAACAAATAGCAGCTTACACATAAAAAAAACAACGTGAACCGTTGACAGCTAAGGGATTGACGGGGATTGATAGGGCAGGATACACAGCAGAATACACATGTGTATTCTGCTAAGTTATTGATTTATAACTTGTTACACAGAATACACAATATCTATATATTATATTATATTATATTATGTAATTATCTCTTTAGGGTTTCAAAAGTGTGTATTGTGCTCGGATTTTGGCTGTTAGGCATTGTCGCGCCTACATCGACAGCGTACACACTCATGTGTATTCTGCTCCCTTGTTTTTGGCTCTAAACCGTTGCGGTTAAAGAGGCTACACAGGATACACATGACTATCAATTATTGTGTATTGTGCGTTAAAAAAAAGGGTTAACAGTCAAATCAACAGACTGTTAAACCCATATATATCAAAGGTCATGAGTTAATGCAAGTACTACCATTTTTGCTTATCTGACCAAAATGCCGCGCTCATTTTACCCTTTGCAATGTTCTTAGCATGTCTAGCTTTGAACGATTTACGTTTAGCGGTCATTGCTGCTGATTCATTAGCTTTCGGCTTGCCAGCACCTCTAACACCTGCCTGACCGAATCTGATGGTTTTGGTTTGTTCTCCCACCTTAGCAACAACAATATGTGATTTGGTTTTATGATTAATTCGCTTAGGCTTGTTATACCCCGTTACCCCCGCTTTAACTAATTTAGTATCTTTTTTTACCGCCATAATTAAATACCTTATTTTAAATAATACTTATTAACTGTTTGACCATTGCCTTTATGCGTGGACGATTTCATTATAACCTGTGAACCTAAATGCTCAAGCGCGGCTTCTATGTCCTTAACTGGTTTTCTCAGCCTGTTAGCTAATGTTGAAATAGTAGCACCTGTTTTATTGTCTATTTGAGCTAAGATTTTAGCGGTTAAGACGCGCCCGCTTTCGGAACTGGATTTGGACTTCGCGTTATCGTTTGCAAAAGCGAGCATAGTCTTGTCATTGATGTCTTTATACACCATAGCAAAAGCCCATTGACAATGATAAGAGGTGCGCAATCCAGACGGCGCGCCCAATATGAAGCTAATTTTCAACACTAACTCAAAGCCCCGCCTTATGGCAGCCTCTAAGCCTGATAACTCTTTATGAGTTTCAGCATAGGAATGTATCCAGCCCTCTATATCATCCAATAATACCATTGCATCATCAGTAGAGGGTATAGATACTTTATTACCGTAAAATTCAACCCTGCCCCCATCTTCATCCAAGCTGAATGTACCAGCCGAATAGAGCATCTTTATTTTATGCGTTAACATGTCGCTCATCTGTTCAGCCTTGAACCGTTTTTTAGCTCGCGGGTTTGTTTCTTTCTCGGTTATCAGTAGCGACCGACCAATAAAACCATTAGTAATAGAGGATTTTGTAACTAAGCCTGAAAATGTTTCAGGCGTTGTAAAACCTAATAAAGATAAAAACGGTCGTTCTAAACCGCTAGATAAATTATCTAGGGTTTGCTGTATCTGGTTAGCCCGCTTATCATATCTTCCACTAGTGTCTGTTTCGCCCTTGGCTATACAGGCTGTTAATTCTTTAACCAAGACCGTTTCAGCATCGCGACGAACATCACCAGATAATAATAAATAGCTGTTAGCCTTACTATATGCCGACATGAGCAAACCGATTACACCTTCCAAGTAACTAGCAGAGCCAGAGCGAGAAGCGTTCTCAATTTTTTGTAATAATATGCCTACTTCATCCAGAGCATAAATAGCCGCTTGATGATGCAGTAAATTACGGGTTATTTCTTGTTCTGATTTTATCGTGCCATGAGAGGCTGCATTAATGCCAGCGGCGCGGCCTATGTCTCCAAAGGCTTGCAACACCGCTTCTTTACCTGTGCTTGATGCAGCTACGCAAAAAGTAAATAGGTTAGATGTTACATTACTATAATTATCTTGGTATCTAAGCCCTATTAGATTCCCAACTGCTGATAATGCAGCGCCAACCGCTAAGTTTTCACGCGGGTATCTGCATTGGCTGTTAATAAATCCTGCTATCTCTCCCACAAATTCAGGTGGACGTAATAAATCAATGTTGGATATGTCGCAAGGTAAGCCGTTTAGGTCTTGTTTATCAGTAATGGATGGTTCGCTAGAATCAAAACTTACCGGTCGACTATAGCCCGCCAATTCTGCATAATATAATAAAGTTCCTAAACCTACAGGGCTAGGCGATTTACCAAACGAAAACCACTTGCTTTCCATTTCGGAGGCATCATACTTGCTACCTGTTGCCGACCATTCATCCCATATTCTAAAGCCCTCTCCATTCATGGTTTCATGTATCGCCATGCCTAGCTTAACCCAGACATCATATTCTAAGTCTGGATCTATGCAGCTTAACATTTCCACCACTTCTGAACCAGACACATCAATCTGTTGATCGTTCAGTAATACACGTTTTTTATGTTTCTTTTTTAATAGCTCTACTAATTCTACAGGAGCATCAGCGATATCAGCTATCGAACCGCTGGCTATTTCGTAGCTACCGCCCGATTTATGCTGTGAGCCAATACCGACAACAAAGCCTGATGATTTAAAATCAATCCCTTCATAATCGTCATGTTTTCCTTGTAACGCTAAATCATTGCTCACTTTATAATATAGGTGTTGCGAACCGCCGCCACTACCAGTGTTTACTACTAAGCCGCAATCAGCCAAAGACGGAATATCTTTCAATAGCTTCTTAAATGACTTAACCCCGCCATTTCTAGCATCAACATCAATAACTAATAAGCCATCAACTAAAACACCATAGCCAGTCTTGAACTGTCCCGCCTCCTCCATTTTTAGAATCTGGTCGTTACTCCATAATGGGGTATGTTGCCAAGATGCGGCAAAAGGATGTTTACCGATAGCTTTACAATCTTTATTTCTACAACCGCACTTGCCGTCAACGATTGGATGCAGTCCAAAGATGCGGTAACCCGCATCAATAAATGAATGATATATCATTATTTAGTAGCCTCTAAATAATCGCTGAGTTTTTTAATCATATCCCACGAAACTTGTTTCCGCCCTCCATTTGCTAGGTTACTTAAATAAGAGCGAGTGACTTTAACTTCTCGCGCCACTTTAGATATATTTCTACCTTTTAATTCTGTTATTACGCCGTCTTTAGTTAGCATTGTGTTGACTCCTAGTGAATGACTGTAGACAACCATACGCGAAGTGTGTATTATAGTCAACATGGTAAGCAATAAAGCGCCATGACGAAGGATAATAAATATGAATATAGAGAAACCAAAGGACAGAGCGGTGATAGCTACGCTTTGTGGTGATGCGGGTTTAGGTAAGACAAGCCTAGCCGCATCTTTTCCTAACCCTGTAGTTATCAGGGCAGAAGATGGACTTCAATCAATCCCCTTAAAATCACGACCTGATGCGTTTCCAGTCTTGGAAAGCGCGAAAGACCTATGGGAGCAATTAACGTCATTGATAAAAGAGGATCACAAGTACGAGACTCTTATTATTGACAGTGTAACTGCGTTAGACAGATTGTTTGTGACATCCATTATGGAATCAGACCCAAAAAAACCAGCGAGCATTAATCAAGCAATGGGAGGTTATGGCGCAGGCTTGTTAGCTGTTGGCAGCTTGCACCAGAGATTGAGAAAGGCCGCTGGCATATTAAATGAAAAGAAGAATATGCACATCGTTTTTATTGGTCATGCTGATACAGAGACAATAGAGCTACCCGACCAAGATGCTTACACCAGATACACGTTAAGGTTACATAAGAAAAGTGTCGCGCCTTATATAGATGATTGCGACTTGGTTGGTTTTATGAAGCTGCAAACATTCACAACTGGTGATGGCGATAGAAAGAAAGCAATCTCAGACGGAACGCGAGTTCTGGTTACTTATGCAACATCAGCCAACATCAGCAAGAATAGATACGGCATAACAGAAGATATCGAAGTGCAAATAGGCACAAATCCACTCACACAATTTATACCATCACTTAAAAAGGAAACAAAATAATGAATTTTTGGGAAACGTCAGACAACAAAACGATAGAGTCAAAGTCAACTTTTGATGCAAGTAATAACTTTGAGCCTATTCCTAACAACACGGATGTGCTTGCTGTTATCGACAGTGCAGCATGGGCTAACAATCAATACAACGGTGATTATATCGCTATTGCTTGGACTATTTTATCTCCTGATGAATTTGGAAAGCGCAAAATCTTTCAGAATATTAAGGTTATGCACGACAATGAAAAGACGAGCGATAAGGCTAAGAAAATGCTAGCAGCCATAGACAGTAATGCTGGTGGTAAACTGTTGAAAAGTGGCGAACAGCCAGATGATGCAATGCTTACCAAGTCATTAACTGGCAAGCAAATGATACTTAAGTTGCAAGTGTGGGAAATGACCGGCGACGACGGGCAAACACGCTCAGGCAATTGGGTGTGCGCTGTTTCTCCAAAAGGCAAGATAGCTAAACCAGCCGATGAAGATATCGACTTTTAACAAACTTTAATAAGTAGCCCTGCCATTAGGCGGGGCTTTTTTGTATGGAGAGTACTATGAACAAGCAAGGAACACCAGCATGGTTCAATCAAAGGAAAGGCCGCATTACGGGTAGCAGAATTGGGGCTATCTTAAATATGAACCCTTGGTCGTCACCACAAGACGTATTGCGAGATATGGTAAGAGATTATCATGGGCAAGCTAATGAGTTTGAGGGTAACAAAGCAACGGAACATGGTAACTTTTTTGAACCGATGGCAATCGAAGATTTAAAGCTAAGAATTGGCAAGGATATAAAACATACAGGTTTTCACGAATTTGAAGACTGGCTAGGCGCCTCACCTGATGGGCTGGTGGACGATGAATGGATCGTGGAAATAAAATGCCCTTATGGGTTAAGAAATGACAAAACGGTTAAAAACTTTAAACTGTTGAGCCAACAACAATATTATTATGCCCAAGTGCAATATGAAATGTTATGCAGTGGCAGAACCAAAGCATACTTTTACCAGTGGACGCCAAGTGGCGCAGAATTACTAGAAGAAATACCGTTAAACCACGAGTTCATAGAAGAGACACTACCTAAATTAAAAGAATTTTATAAGCTGTATTTGTCCGGCCTTGATAATTCAAAACATTTAGATTAATAAATGTACAAGTTAAGGACTTATCAACAAGCAGCGGTTGACAAAATTATTGACCATGTAAAAGCATCAACTGATAGTTGTATTTTGGAAGCTGCAACGGGCGCGGGCAAAAGCATGATTATTGCAGAGGTTGCAAAGATACTGCACCAATTAAGCAGAGGGAAAAATGTTTTGTGTCTCGCCCCTAGTGCAGAGCTTGTAAAACAAAACCGCAGCAAATACCTACAAACTGGAGAAAACGCCAGTGTCTTTAGTGCTTCTGCTGGTGGTAGATGCTTAAAATATCCAGTAGTTTTCGGCACACCATTAACGGTTTTAAATTCGATAGACCAATTTAGCGGTAAATTCTGTGCAATTATTATTGATGAATGTGACTTAATTACGCCAACAGTAAAAGCTATTATTGAAAAAATAAAAGAAGGCAATCCAAAATTAAGAGTAATTGGTACAACTGCGACACCTTACAGAATGGGAACAGGGTACATTTACCAGATGAATGAAGAAGATAAAGCAATAGGTGAAAATGCTTATTTTGTTAAAAAGGTTTATACGATAGGTGCGCCAGATTTAATTGACCAAAAATATTTAGCACCACCATTAATAGGTGCAATTAACAGCGGTCACTATGATACTATTGGTATGACTGTTAATAAAATGGGTAAGTTTAATAAAGATGATGTTGATAGAGCATACAAAGGCCAAGGCAGAAAAACCAGTTTAATTGTAGCTGATGTTATAGAGCAATCAAAAGACAGAAAAGGTGTTATGTTTTTTGCTGCAACTATTCAACATGCAGAAGAAATACTAGCAAGCCTACCGCCAGCAATGAGCGCGTTAATTACTGGTAAGACAAAAGCAAAAGAACGCAGCGATACCATAGAGAAGTTTAAAAGCCAGCAGATTAAATATATAGTTAATGTATCAGTGTTAACAGTTGGTTTTGATGCGCCTCATGTCGATGTCATTGCATTGTTAAGAGCAACTGAATCAGGAAGGTTATTGCAGCAGGTTATTGGTCGTGGTCTAAGACCGTCAGTACAAAAAGATGATGTGTTAATTTTAGATTATGCAGAAAACATTGAGCGCCACTGTCCAGACGGTGATGTATTTAATCCTGAAATTGAAAGCTACAGCAGCGCCAAAACAGAAAAGATATGGGTTGAATGTCCAGATTGCAATGAGCAAAGCGAAGTGTCAGGACGTAAAAATGATGAAGGCTACGGCTATAGCCCCGATGGATATTTTACAGACTTAGATGGCGAGAAGGTAAAAACAGAACACGGATTCATGCCTAGTCATCATGGGAGAAGATGTACCAACTACTCTTTAGTTGCTGGTCATTATGAGAGGTGCGAGTACCGATGGACATTAAAGAATTGTGAAAACTGTAATGCCAAAAATGATATTGCTGCAAGGTATTGCTTTGAATGTAAAAAAGAAATGGTTAATCCTAACGACAAGTTAAAAGCTGACTTTGCAGCCATGAAGAAAGACCCAACAAAAGTGCAATGTGATGCCGTTACTAGCTGGACTGCGCGGAGAGCGATAACAAGACAAGGTGCAAATTGTATAACAGTAGACATTAAAACAACTTACAGGCCGAAAGGTTTTAGAGTTTGGTTTATGCCTCATGCGCGGGACACAAGAAGTGGCAATGCTTTTCTTCTTGTAAACCGAATGACGAATGGTTTTTCTATTGTGCCAACCACTATTACTTATAGAAAGAAATATAATAGTAAATTTTATGAAGTATTAAATTACAATCAACCGGAGGATGCCGCACCATGAAATTTCCTGATGATATACCCGTGTATGGAGATATTGCCTTTAGAGGTAAATGCCCTATGGAATCACTAGAACAAGTGACTTTTTTTAATAGGCTTAGAAGATTATATCCAGATACATTAGGTGCTATAGCCATTCATTCTCGCAATGAAGGCAAAAAACACGCAGCGCAAGTGATGAAAGAAAAGGCAGAAGGCATGGTGTCAGGTGCAAGTGACATTATTATTCCCGCATCACCTTCTTTTGTTTGCGAATTAAAAAGACAAGACCACACGAAAGCGCATTGGCAGCCTAATCAGATTGAGTATCTAAGAGCCTGTAAAGCACAAGGCGCATTTATTTGTGTGGCGTTAGGCCATGAAGCAGCATGGGAGGCAATGATATTGTGGCAGAAAAAATACGGCATAGGATCCAGCGGTGCTTAAATAATGATTTGCATCCTGATGAGCTAACAAGGGATGAGTTGTCCTACTTGGACTTTCATATATACCACGCCGCTAATGCAGTGCTAAACGCTAAAGATAGAAAAGAAGCTATGACAAAAATGCCAAGTAACTTGCAAGACCTAATCAGAGCAAGAGCTAAGGGTTTAATTGAATTAAGCAATAAATAAATGTCATACGTATTGCATTTTTATACAACTAGTATATACTGTCTATAAACAACCAAGGAGAATAACAGTGACCACATCAATGAATTTAGACATAGACATTACAGATTGTGATGAAGTAGCAGGCGAAACTTGGCCTCCGGTCAAGATGAATTTTGATTATGATTACGAACACGAAACCGATGGTTTTATTTCAGGTTTGCCAGAAGATTGTTATGAAGCAGAAGAGTCTTCTTATACATTTTATAACGTTACTGTTATGGATAAATTTGGTCAATGGTCAGATGCCTTACCAGATATGATAAGCGACCTTGAAGAGTTTATGTACGAAGCTATGATGAAAGATTTAGAGGAGAGTTTTTAATGAGTGTTGCAAATATAACTAGAGAAACTATACGTAATATGCTTGCATCAAGAGTTGATGTAGAAGATAGGAATCAGTCATGGTGGACTTTTACTGACACGGTTGAGCAATCACCTAATTTAGAAGATCACTTAAACGATTTAATCAACTCAGCAGATACAGAAAAAACTTTGGCAATAGCTAGAAAGATACAAGTATCTTTACATTGCGGAATTAACAATGTTACCGATGATGTCATGGATACCTATGAATAATTTTTGTAAGGCGATAGGCTCCTTACGCGGTGAAGGGTTGCAAGTCGCTACACAAGATTAGGTCGGTGTCTATCGTGATGTGTCATTTCAGCCGAAACTTAGTCAACGCAACCATTTTTTTAACTTTACAGGACGTACCAATGAAGAACGATATACTTATCCAAGCCATTTCAGAATATAAACGGAAAAAATTTGTAGAGGATATGGGCTGCTCTAAAATCTTTGTAGACTCAGTATGTATAGGTGTGAGGCAGTTAGGCGTTACAGGTGAGCCAAGCATGGCAGCAAAGGCTGCTGAGTTATTAGGCTTGCACTTATACGATATCCGACCAGACGTTTACAAAAAAGGTGAGCAATGAAACCTAATGAAGCGTTAGACAAGCAAGTTGGTGGTGACCATTACATTGCTACCGCTATACAGCCTTGGCAAATTATAGATGCTTATGACTTGGACTTCTATGAAGGTAACGCTTTAAAGTATTTGTTGCGCGAGAAAGGAGATAGAAAGCAAGATCTCTTAAAGGCGATACACTACTTAGAAAAAATGGTTGGAGACTTAGAAAATGGATAAAAGCTACAGCAAGTATAACCTTTGCGTTGATATTAATGCGGTTTTAATCCATAGTGATGTATTGGTGTATTGGGATGGGGAAGGATTTCAAGCAGTAGCAGACAAAGGCTCTTATGATGGACTTAATACTAATAACATGGTCGGCACATACAGCGCATGGTCTACAACTAACGATATCCTTAGTGATACCGATTTCTTTATAAAAGAATTTAACGCTAAAGCGTGGCCTGAAAATACAGGCCGAATGGACGTTATAGGGCAGAACGGCAACACTGGTGAATCTTATGGAAAAATATCTGGAGGCGCTGCTAATGACGAGTAGCTATGCCAAGACTTATAATGTTGATGGTGTAGCAATGACCGTCATGGAAGTAGCGGTAAAATTTAATATATCTATTGATGCTTTGCGTAGCAGAATAAAAAGGCATCCTAACATGCCTATTATTGATCTGCTATACAAGACGGGTTCAAGGACAAGGGCTTCGCTAAGGTACAAGCACAACGGAAAAGAAAAGACGATTGAACAATGGGCTTTGATTTATAACATGCCTATCTATCGTGTTCGACAAAGATTTAAAGACGGGATCTCGTTAGATGATCCAGTAGTAGAAAAACGAAAAGTAAAACAAGGTTATAGCAACTGGAACGCTGCAATGCCTAAGTACGATAAAGACCAAGAGCTAAACCAACGGATAGAATCTTACAGAAAAATGGGTTTAAAAGATGATGAGATATATAACCGTATGACCAAAGGCGATTTCACTTTAATGCGGAGAAAGGCTAATGAGTGATGAACACGAGTATCTAAGAGAATTTTGTACCACTGTTAGGCATCAAGATATTTTAGATGCGTTGAAAAAGTCAGGCGGAAAGAAGAACCAAGCGTGGCGTGATAGTGGTATTGATGGCGCTCATGGAAGAAGGGTTCTCAAGATGCTTAGAGAACGAGCCAGCCAAAAAACAATCACTCATGGTGATGGCTCTACCGAATCTGTTGATGAATCATATCTCATTAAAGGTAAGTCAATTTTATATGACGATGCTGGTAATGTAAAAATTCAATGGGTAAAAACTGACATTGAAAAACAGAATCAAAACGAATTGATGCACGAGTATGTTGAGTCCCTTTGCACTTTCGATCCAGCAGAACCCGCACCAGTAGAAAACAACTACAAGTTAGACGATGAACTAATGTCAGCAATCTTTATTGGTGATGCTCATGTCGGTATGAAGGCATGGTCACAAGATACGCGGGGCATGGACTTTGATACCAAAATAGCAGAATCGTTGTTACGTGGAGCAGTAGATAATTTAGTTTCCAGAGCGCCTAACTCAGACATAGGGTTGCTGGTTGATGTTGGTGATTTTCAACATGCCAATGATTCACATGGTGCTACGTACTCTGGAACACAAGTAGATGTAGACACAAGACAAGGTAAGACCTTAAGAACATCAGCCGACATCATGTGTTATGCCATTGGTCGTATGTTAGAAAAGTTTAGCAAGGTTATTGTGGTCGTGGCACGAGGCAATCATAACCCAGATGCGGCACAAGCTGTTCAGTTGATACTAGAGTTTTATTATAAGAATGAGCCAAGAGTAGAGGTGCTACCAACAGAAGGTTTTTTCCACTATTTACAATGGGGAAAGTGGCTGATAGGTGTTAATCATGGTGACAAGATTAAACCTGCAAAACTGGTGTCTGTCATGGCTCGTGATATGGCAACCGCGTGGGGAGAATGTACTCATAGAATGTGGGCATTAGGCCATTTTCACCATCAAAATACATTAGAGTTAGACGGTTGTATTGTACAAAAATTTGGCGCTTTAACCCCACCTGATAGTTGGCATGCAGGGCAAGGCTACGGCTCAAACTCTGTAATGGAAATGATTACATTTAAAAAGCAAGGCGGTAAACATTCCACGCTAATTTATGAGTTAGATAAGATTGTTAATGAGCCTGACATTAAAATTGATTAGAGGGTAAGAAGATGGAATATGACAACATAGGGTTACAAGTAGTTTTGGTCTGTGGGTTAATATATTTTTTAATATTAAAGGACGATGTAGAGTAATGATGACTTTAAAAGAGCAAGCAAAAGTTTCACAATTAGAAGAACAGATCTACCAGCTTAGTAAAAAAGTGGATAACCTAGTGCTTGAATTAGAAATTAATTCAAATACAGGACTGAGTGCGCAGAGACTGCATGAGATAACTTTAATTAAACAGTTGGAAGAAGAGTTAAGCAGTCATGGATGTTAAGTTATCACCCTGCTGCAACGATGTGCTTGTCAGGTTTATTAGCATGAATAAAAAGATGTGCAATAAATGTCACAAGTATTATCACTGGAACCTAAAGAAAGACCAGAGATCTTTATTTTGACTTTTCAAACATAGGCGTTGTCTCAGTGCTATACAAAATAGCTAGGCCGCGTGAAAACCATTCAAAAACAAATAGTTTAAGCCTGATTTTAAGTGTCGGTAAAAATACATTATCATAATGAACAACTGTTTTAAAACCTACATACGGTAAAATATTACCAAAGACTCGCATAGTTTTTAGCCTCGCATTTTATTTGAAAGCGTTACCGCTCTTTCTCCAACTTGTTCCGCCCATCTTGAATCTAACATTTCATCTGCTGCTGCTGCAAAGTCTTTGTTTTCTATAGCAATTATAGTTTTGGTGAACAGCATGAACCTAGAGAGGCCAAGATTGAATATCATTTCCACAACTACATCTTTTCTGTTACCCGTTAAACCATGGTAAAAGTTAAATCGTTTTGCTTCGTGTTCTGACATTTTTAGATCATTCAGCAACAAAATCTCAGCTTCTTCCTTAGTGATGCCTCGCTCTAAACTTCTGCCATACCCGATGGTTTGTACGCCAGCAGAGCATTTGTAGGGCTTTAATTCTAAACCCTCATGGAATTTGACAGAAGAAATTAAACTCATTCTTTGTCCCAAAAAGCAGAAGCGCCGAAAGTGTCTACCGCCCAATACATTTTCAGCGCCCTTCGCCTTCTTAACCACCGAAACAGCTTGCTTCCAGAATCTATCTTCCTAACTAGATTGTTCAAGAATATACGATCAGCATATTCCTTGTCTGCCAGCGTTGCGCCTTGGCTATACATATAGTCATGGATATTGCAGCACTCGGTTATATTTAGCCCCCACACTGAATCAGGGACTAGCCAACCTCCCAATCCTTTTGACCCGCAACCATTGCATAGGCGAGACTTTTCAACGGCAGAGAGAGCCTTGTAGCCCTCCGGTTTAAACAGTTTAGGCATTTAACGCATCAATCTGAGCTTGCAACCTAGCGATCTCAGCTACTTTAGGATCTACCCAGCCTTCCACTTCTGTCCATGCACCATCAGAAAAAGTATATCGCCCACCCATCCAATCTGCTGGTGGTGTTACGCCGGTGTAAAGAGTAGAGTTAGTTGAATTTAAATCTCCTATCACAAAGTCAGGACAGACAATGTTAGTGCCTGTTACTTCGATTGCTGCTTCATCGTCAAAGATATACGCTGAAATACTGCTGTTGTTAAATGTAATTGTTTTCATGTTACTTGTTTCCTTTGATTAAAATGGATGTTGCTGACATAGCCCGACCTGCTTCAACGGATGGTGTTGCTGCGCTCGTTGCTAATGTGCCATTGGACTGCACATAATAAGTACTGCCTATTGTTAAGCTGGTTTGATTGGCGGATACTCCGCCCTCTAGTGCAACAGTGGCTGTAGCTCCGCTTGCATAGGCTTTATCGGGCATACCAACAAAATTGGTAGCTGTTAAGTTGGTGGAGAGTGAGTTCATTTTTCCAACAAAAGCAGTACCGTTGCTTGCGTTAAATATATAAACAAACTTGCCCGCAGTGTTAGGGTCAAAACTTACACGTTGCTGAACTGTTTCTGAGTTGGCATACACAATTGGCGTGTCTACAGTGATTGAGTTACCATCAATAGTCACCGGATATATACGCCCAATTTTAGGTGAAATTCCATCGCCTGTATAACCAATGATAGCTCTATTGGCTACGCTGTCGTCACAAGCTAAAGCTATAACATTACCAGCGTAATTACCAGCCTGTATAGTCACAAGCGCGCCAAAAGAAATGGTGCTGCCAGACAGTGCGCCAATAACTGCTTTCGCAACAGGGTCACCGCCAGCAACGCCGTTATTGAACGCAATAATAAATCTGCCTGTAACGCTTTTTTCAAAGGCTATAGAGATTTTGTCACTGGCTCCTGTGCCAAAAATAACGGCCGAACCGTAACTGCTGTTTGTTCCTGAAATGGTTCCACATATGGCAGTTGCTAGCTGGCTATTACTTGCGTTTTGATATGCTATTACATATTTATTAGATGTATTACGGTCAAACGCTATTGAGCTTTCAGCAGTGTTTGAGGAAGCGTAAACAACTTCTGTGCCATAACTTACTGAGTTTCCACTGACTGTGCCTACTCGTGAGGTACCGTAAGAAGAATTGCCGTTATCTTTATAAACAACTACGAATTTACCACCACTATTAATGGGATCAAACTGCATGTCTATTTGGTTAGTGGTTCCTGAATTAAAGACTTGTTTAGATCCGAAGCTCACCGAGGTGCCTGACACGGTTCCGATAATGACCGTTCCCGCGCCTGATGAAGCAACATCAATGTAAGCTATAGCCAGCTTGTTGGCAGTATTAGGATCGAACGATACCTTTACCTCGTCGACGTTAGTAGAACTAAATGTAACTGCACCGCCAAAACTGAGCGAGTTTCCACTCACAGTACCGATAACAATTCGACCAGTACTACCTTGGTCAAATTGATATGCAATAGCAAATCTGTTGGCTGTATTGGGGTCGAACGCAATCGTCTGGTAATTAGCGGTCGTTGACGAGTAAACAACATTGCTACCAGCAGGAATGTCTTGTGCTGAACCAGAACCAGTCACAGCCGTAATAGTCCCATTCGCGTTTAAGATAACAGACTGTCCGTTGGGTAACGCACCACTGGCAACAAATTCTGCTGTTTTCCCACCAGAACCAGCGGGTATAAGTTCAGATAAGTTACTCACGCTGTAAACTCCAAGTTAATACTGGTTGATGATAATGCGCGGCCAATTCGCACTGCAGGGGCACTTGATACAGTAGATATCGTTCCATTGGCTTGCACATAATAGACTGAGTTAACGGTTAAACTGGATAAATTAGTTGTTGTTCCGCCTTTGATTGTCACGCTGCCAGTAGCGGAATTTGCAATAGCAGCATCAGTTACTCCAATAAAGTTTGTAGCAGTAAGATTGGTAGAGATTGTGCTAATTTGTCCTAGTACGGCTGCACCTATGCTATTACCTGCGCTGGAAAACCCTGTAACAAACTGACCGCTAGTGTTGGGATTAAAAAATAGAGATGGGTAATTAGACTCAGTAGATTCTAGAGTGCTTTTACTGCCATAGGTAATGCTAGTCCCTGACACTGTTCCAACTATTGCTGAGAGAGGGTATACGCCAGCGTTTGGTGCATCTCTAAACGCAATAGCCAGCTTTCCATTATTATTAGGGTCATAGTCTACCGACAATCGGTCTGTTACCGCTGAGTTGAACACAAATTTACTAGCGAAAGACATGGTAGTACCATTTACAGTTCCTATATTACACGTACCATAACTCCCATTGCCCCCATCATAGTATGCCACCACAAATTTGTTGGCAGTATTTGGGTCAAAAGATGAGTCAACGTACTGAGATACGGCGTTATTAAATATAACGGGTGTTCCATAACTAATGCTCGTTGATGAAATTACCCCAACTACTGATGTTCCTTTGTTTGAATTGCCAGCATCTTTATAGCTTACGACGAATTTGTTGGCAGTGTTAGGATCAAAAGCTATAGAATTAAATACTGAATCAGCGTTTTCAAAAGTAGCTTCAGAACCGTAGCTTATGCTTGTCCCTGACACCGTTCCTACCTTAGACCTGCCAGCAGCATCCAGATCTGAATAAGTGACCACGAATTTGTTGGCGTTATTGGGATCAAAAGCAATACACAGTTCACGGCTTTTTGCTGAGTTAAACGTTACTGCTGAACCGTAGCTTATGGATGTGCCTGACACGGTTCCAACCTTTGAGTTGGCTTGACTCGCGCCTGCTCCATAAACAACGACAAACTTCCCTGCGGTATTGGGATCGAAAGCCACCCATGAACCATTGTTTTCGACCGAGCTGAAAACATAATCGCTTCCAAAAGAAATACTATTCCCACTTATAGTCCCTACAACTATTCGACCGTAGTCTCCAGTCCCCCCTGCATAGGCGATTATGAACTTATTTGCATTATTAGGATCCATGCTTACGCAAGTCCTATATATCACGCCTGATTGAAAGCTCGATACGCTTCCAGAAGGAATGCTTTCTGCTGAACCAGAGCCAGTAATAGCGGTTACAGTACCGTTAGTATTTAATATAACGGTCTGTCCATTACTTAAAGTACCAGAAGCAACAAAATCAACTTGCTTTCCGCCAGCACCAGATGGTAATAAATCGCTTAAATTA
>ENA-OSJC01001745-OSJC01001745.1-marine-metagenome-genome-assembly--contig:-NODE-1745-length-17296-cov-8.639178_pt1 | contig 17296 bp, 11 predicted proteins | sample MGYA00237885_ERZ534234 | MGnify/ENA primary metagenome ERZ534234 (study PRJEB26413, sample SAMN06343907) | marine metagenome | isolation source: coastal waters | place: Atlantic Ocean: West Antarctic... | reverse complement strand
TTAAAGGTTCGTGAAACACTATCACGAATTGGGGTTGCTTCAAGAAAAGATAGAAAACTGTATCAGTCTTGCCATATACTACATAAGCAAGGTAGATATTATATTGTACATTTTAAAGAGTTGTTTGCTCTTGATGGTAAGGTTGTAAATTTATCTGAAAATGATATTGCTCGTAGAAATACAATTGCAAATCTTTTGAAAGAATGGGGTTTGGTAGATGTTATAGGAACTATGGAATCATTAGCTCCATTAAGTCAAATTAAAGTTTTATCTTTTAAAGAAAAAAATGAATGGCAACTAGAAACAAAGTATAATATCGGTAAGAAGAAAGAAGTTTAATGGAGCAATTCAAGTCTTACATTACAGAGGCAAAAGAAGAACCATATCGTATTCTTGTCATCTCTGCTGAACCAGATAATAGTAAATTATTTCATACCGCTCAGAGAATAACGGATGAAGCAAAAAAATCTGGTCATGAAGTTTATGTTGTGAAAGTTGAAGGCGCTATTATTAATTATGATAATGGTATTTACAATATATCAAATTCAGATGATAAAAAAGGCTTTGAAGTTAATATAAATACAGTTGCTATTATTCGTGGTTCTGTTCGATTAAAAAAGAGTTATTTGGATTTACTATCTCGCCTTGAGAAAATTGGGGTGTGTATGGTTAATAGTCGGCAGACAGTATCAGTATCTTCTGATAAATATAGGACATACGTTAAGTTACAAGATTTTGGTTTGAATCAACCTAAGACTGTTCTTATACCGAATGAGAAAACTTGGAAACAAGCAGTCGAATCTCTAGATTCTAAGTTTCCTATCATTATGAAAACACTAGAAGGCTCAAAGGGAGTTGGTGTTCTTTTTATTGAATCAGAACGTCAAATAGAATCTTTAGTACAACTACTTTATAGTCAAAATGATGATGTAGATTTGTTGATTCAAGAGTATATAGAAACTGATGGAGATATACGAGTTCTTGTTTTGGGTGGTAAAGTTATTGCTTCTATGAAACGAGATGTGGTAGAAGGTGACTTTAGATCAAATGTTTCTCAGGGAGCAAAGGTTAAAGAATACAAACTAACAGAATTAGAAGTAGAGCATTGTCTTCTAGCTTCAAAAGCAATTGATGGTTCTTGGACTGCCGTTGATTTTATCCCTTCAAAAAATCCAAAGACAGAGCCACCATATATTCTAGAAGTAAATCATTCTCCAGGCACAGAGGGTATTGAAGAAGCAACTGGAAAAAATATAGTCAAGCAGGTTATTGATCACTATGCAAATCCAGATAATAGATATTCAGTACCAACACAATGTGGTTGGGAAGAAATTGTTACAGTAAACCCGTTTGGTGATTTAATTGCAAAGTTTGATACAGGTAATGCTAGATACTCTGTTCTTCATGCAGAAGATATAGATATTAACGGTAAAAAAATTACATTCACTCATGGTGAAAAAACTATAACCACTAAGTTAGTTGGAGACTATGTTTCTATAACAGGGGGTGGAGAAGATAAAAGATATTTGGTTGAGTTGGAATTTAAATTTGCTGGTTCCTCTTATGGTAAAATTACATTCGGCTTAGATAATAGAGATAACTTTAATACAGATGTTTTGTTAAATAGAAAAACAATGAGAATGTTAAATGTCATGGTGAATCCACAAAGAAAATATATCGTTACCACCAAATATACCCTTGACAAATCTTCCTCAAACTGATATACTCTTATAATGAACTTTTATACAAATGTGCTTCAATGGGGCAACCAACTTTTTGTTCGAGCTGTTATTAATGGTGAACGACAAAACTTTAAAATTAAATATCGCCCAACTCTATATTCTCCTGTTCCTGGTAAAAAGACAGGTTACAAAACACTTGATGGTGTTTCCGTATTACCTACTGAATTTGATTCTATCAAGGAAGCAAAAGAATGGGTTGACAGTCATAAGAGTCAACCAGAGTTGGTTTATGGTAACACACAATTTTCCTATAATTATATTGCTGATACTTACAAAGGTCGTATCGATTGGGACTTAGACAATATCCTAATGGTGACTATCGATATTGAAGTTCAGTGTGAGAACGGATTTCCTTCACCCTCTGAAGCTAAAGAAGAGATGCTGTCCATCACAATCAAGAATCATCAGAACAAGAAGATTGTTGTGTTTGGTATCGGTAAATTTGAAACAGATCGTGATGACGTTACCTATGTTGAGTGTGAGAGTGAAACACATTTACTCAAAGAGTTTTTAATATTCTGGGAGAATAATCAACCAGATATTATCACTGGTTGGAATACAGAGTTCTTTGATATTCCCTATATCTGCAATCGTATTATAAATTTATTTGGTGAAGATGAACTAAAACGATTATCTCCTTGGGGTAGTGTTCAACCTAGAGAAGTGTTTAAGATGGGTCGTAATCACCAGACATATAATATACAAGGTATTGCTGCACTAGATTATTTTGATCTATATCGTAAGTTTACCTATCAGGCACAAGAGTCCTATCGACTAGACCATATTGCTTTTGTTGAACTTGGTGAACGTAAAGATGGTAATCCATATGAAACATTTCGTGAATGGTATCAGAAAGATTTCCAATCGTTTATTGAATACAACATTCAAGATGTTGAGATTGTTGACAAGCTTGAAGATAAGATGAAACTTATTGAACTATGTCTAACTATGGCATATGATGGTAAGGTCAACTTCACAGATGTTCTAGGCTCTGTTCGTTATTGGGATGTTCTTATATATAATTATCTAAGAGATAAGAACATAGTTATACCACAAAAAAAGAATACTGCTAAATCAGATCAGTTTGAAGGTGCTTATGTAAAAGACCCTCAAGTGGGTATGCATAAATGGGTGATGTCTTTTGATCTAAATTCGTTGTATCCTCACCTGATAATGCAATATAATATATCACCAGAAACTCTAGTTCCTAATTGTAAACAAGCAAAAGGTCTAGTTGATAAGATTCTAGATGGTGAAGTTAGGAATGATACCGATTATTGTATGACTCCAAACGGTGCATTTTTCAAAAAAGATAAAAGAGGATTCCTTCCTGAGATCATGGAGAGTATGTATAATGATCGTGTTAAATATAAAAAACTTATGCTTCAGGCTGAACAAGAATATGAGGACACTAAAAAACCAAGTCTCCTCAAGGATATTGCTCGATACAACAACATCCAGATGGCAAAGAAAATATCCCTTAATAGTGCGTATGGTGCTATTGGGAATAATTGGTTTCGGTATTTTGATCTTATGGTTGCTACGGCAATTACTTCAAGTGGTCAGTTATCTATACGATGGATTGAAAAGGCTCTTAACATTTATCTCAACAAGATTATTGGAACTGAGAAAGAAGATTATGTTATTGCGAGTGATACGGACAGTGTGTACATCACCTTTGATACACTTGTATCTAAATCTTTTAAAGATAGAAATCCATCTACAGAGTCCATCGTCAATTTTCTGGATAAAATTGCCACTGATAAAATTGAACCATTTATTAATCGATCTTACGAGAACCTTGCTGATACGGTTGGGGCATATGAACAAAAGATGATTATGGCCCGTGAGGTCATTGCTGACAAGGGTATCTGGACTGCTAAGAAAAGGTATATTCTTAACGTACACGATAGTGAGGGTGTGAGGTACAAAGAACCTAAACTCAAGATCATGGGTATTGAGGCAGTTAAATCATCAACACCAGCACCATGTAGAGAGAAGATTAAAGAGGCACTCAAGATCATAATAAACGGTGATGAGAAGATGCTAAATACCTTTATACAGGAGTTTAGAGAAGAGTTTATGACGTTATCACCAGAAGAGATTGCATTTCCACGTAGTTGTAATGGTGTAAAGAAGTTTACCGGAGATTCAAGTTTATTTCGTAAAGGTGCGCCAATGCATGTCAAGGGTGCGATATTGTACAATCATCTGATTAAGAAGAATAAGCTGTCAGGTAAATTTCCCTTTATTCAAGAAGGAGACAAGGTGCGGTTCGTAAATCTAAAACAACCAAACATATATCAGTCTAGCTCATTCTCTTTTATAACTTCTTTTCCAAAGGAACTTGACATTAAGGAAAGAATAGACTATGATGTACAATTCACTAAGGCATTTGTTGAACCGATTCGGTTTATCACAGAGAAGATGAATTGGTTGATTGACGATAGTTATGGAACACAAGGTAGTTTAGAGGATTTTTTTGGATGAGATATAATAGATACACGCTAGATGATCTAAAGAAATCTTCTGATCGTAAGAGGTTCAGTTACATTTCATTCTTTGCAGGGGGCGGTGGATCATCATGCGGTTATAAACTAGCTGGTGGTGATGCACGATTTGTAAATGAGTTTCAACAGGTCGCAGTCAATACATATCTTGCAAACTGGCCAGGTACTCCCCATATCTGTGGTGATATCAAGAATGTTACTGGTAAACAGATTATGGAGATGACAGGACTCAAGGTAGGAGAACTGGATATTCTTGATGGTTCTCCACCATGCCCACCATTTTCTATGTCTGGCACTAAGAAGAAGGGCTGGAACAAAGAGAAGATGGCCTATGGTATGAAACAACAAAATATAGAAGACCTGACATGGGAGATGATACGCATTACAAGAGAGATGCAGCCTAAGGTTGTTATATGCGAGAATGTCAAGGGATTGACTATGGAATATGCAAAGCAGCATCTTGATCGTATGGTTACTGACTTTGAGAAAGAAGGCTACTCCACAACATATAAAGTACTGAATGGTATACACTATGGCGTACCTCAGAAACGTCAACGTGTATTTATCGTATCAGTACGTAATGATGTAATGGATGATATTGGTATGCCACCAATGGTATTCTATAATAATAATATATTTCCTGATGGTGCAACGAATGAAGAAGCAACAGTAGAGGATGCAATCGGAGATTTACGACTAGACAATGAGAATAGCGTAGAAGCATACGAACTATGCGAAGGTATGAAGAAGAGTGCAAAGTATAAGTGGCTAAAAAGATTACCAAAGAATCCTGACAAAGTAGTTTCTGTCGGTGATGATGTAGTAGGGCCTTGGTATGATAAGGTGATTGCACATAGAAAGAAGATGGGCAAAAGTATTCCAGATGCAAAACACTCATTTTTTCAGTCACGCCGCGTGCCGTGGCTCCAATCATCACATACGCTATCAGAGCAGGGACTTATGACATCACTTGCAGTCCATCTTCATCCAGAAGAGGATAGAGGCTATACAACAAAAGAGTCTGCCAGGCTCATGACGCTCCCAGAAGACTATATCAATACAGGCACACTCAATGAAAGACTAGCACGTATAGGCCTGATGGTAGCGCCAATCATGATGTACCATCTTGCAGACAGTATCTATGAGAAGGTGCTGAAACCATATAATGAAAAAAAATGAAAAAAAGTGAAATTAACTCTTGACAAACTAACTTTTGTCTGTTATACTGTATATACAATGAGAAAACATACATTAACATACATTAACATACATTAACATACGAAAGACTACATAATGAATAACTTGATGCCTAAAATGGTTCCAACCTTTTTACCTATGGCAAAAATAAATACGGTTTTTGAAGATCAATATAAACATATAATAAAAAAGACTATGTGTCATGCTGAAACCTGTTTAAGTAATCCTGATCCAAGACAAGCAGTTATGTATTGCCCGCCTGGTTCGGGTAAGACAACTGCATGGATTGTAGACCTTATTTGGAGAATTGCTGATTTAGCAAAAAAATCTAAAAAGAAAAATCAACTTTTTGTTTTTACCTCTCCTGATGATTCTATCAACCAAGATGTATATAATCAGTTGTTAGCAGTGTATAAATTAGCCGAAAAGTATGAAATGCTTGAAGATATAGGTCTTAATTGGTATGGTTTGTATCAAGACCCTAAAGATATAAAAGGTAGGGGGTTAGAAATTGTTGCGTGTTCTATTCAAAAAGCAACAAAAGATCAACATAAACATCTAAAGAAACAAAAAATTACAGCACTTATAAGTGATGAAGCTCATCGTGGCTTGGGGTGTACAGATAAAGAAAACTATGAAAGAGATGTAGGTTATACTGGTTCCAATTTTGAAGCAGTATGGTATTGGAAATGCCGCGAATTGAATTATGATATGTGGTTTGGTTTGACAGGAACACCTACTGAATCTCAGAAGTGGGATACAGATGACTATGTTGTTATATCAAAAGATATGGAAAAGTCTGATTGGAGATTACCATTTTTTGAAAAGATGTTAACTGTTTTTGATCCTCAAGCTTATGACTATCAAATTAAATGTTTTTTCTTAGAGATTTCTAAAAGAAATGCTATAGGTAAATACCGAAAGTCTAAATTTGATCTAGAACATATTTCAAAGTTATCAGAAACAAAAGTTACTGGCATGATACGATGTGGAATTGAGGGTTCAAAATATCCAAAACCAATTTATGTTTACTCTAAATGGAACGAACTTTGTAAAGAGTATGAAGGAGAAACTTTTGAATATGATGGAGTTGAACTTCCTTACCATATAGGTAAATGTGCAATTATGACTCATGAATTAAAGACTGGCGGTAACAATGATGGAACTATTAATTTGTTAAATGATGAAAATTCTGATTACGTTGCAGCTGCAGTGATGTATATTGGTTCAGTAGGAATCAATATTACTAACTTGGGAGTTGTCTCTATTTTGCCTGTAGTAAAAAACAAAGGAGATGTTGATAATAACCTTAGGCAGTTTATATCAAGAATGGACAGATGCAAGTTTGTTTGGAGAGGCTCCTTTGCAAATGAAGTTGCTCAAATTAATGATCCGAAAATTGTTGATGAAATGGTTAAACTTGCTGTAAATACTTCATCAAAAAAATTGTTTTGCAGCAAAGGTGGGTTAGCAACAGGAGCATACTTTAATGTACGAGACAATCATGTTCTAGTCGAAGATGCTGTAGGTTTCTTAAAAGGACTCATTAGTATATTTAGAGAATCTTGTGGTTATTCATCTGTGTCTGGTAAAGAACGTGATCTTGCATATAAAAATGCAAGAAAAGATAAATGCGAATTTTCTGGTTGTAACTGCTATGAAACTTTAGTTTTGGAGTCAAAAGAGAAATCAAAATCAATAAGAGAACTTGCTTATCAAAAAATATTACAAGTAGATCACATTGACGGAGATAGGGAAAATATGGCTTCAGAAAACTTAATAACTCTATGTCCAAATAGACATAGCATAAAGACAATGAATAATAAGGATTATTTGAATGAGTATTCTTAAATGATTGAAATAATCTATATACCAACATTAGGACGGCATAACGATCAAGCTACTTGGGACAATATGCCGTCCTTTGTTCGTGACATTACAGTGTTAGTTGTTCAACCCCATGAGGAACATCTTCATGGGGATAAGCCCATACTAGTTCTACCAGAGGACAATTATGGGATCACTAAGACAAGGCGTTGGATATATGATCATGCTGGTGATATTGAGTATGGTGTATTTGACGATGATCTTAGGTGGGTTGATCGTAACCCAGGCTATGGTATAGAGATGACAAAAGAAGTTGCTGATGCTTCTTGGTTGATAAAAAAGAAACAGCCAATGACAGACGATGATTGGAGATTTTATCTTGAGAAAACTTCTGAGTGGTTGAATGGAGATTTTGCATTTGCTGGTTCTCGTTTAGGTAATATGCCTCCATACAAGTGGCATGATGGCTACTACGATAATACAAGTATTTTCTGTGCATATTTTTTCAATGGTAAAAAACTGCCTCTTTCATCTGAATTGGATTGGTCATTAGACCTAGCAGAAGATGCACATTTGGTATTGCAACTGTTAGAGAGAGGCTTAAGTAATAGGTGTTGGGATAAGTTTGTTGTTCTGAGTGATCAGTTTCAAGATGGGGGTTGCAATACCTTTAGAACAATTCATGATACAAATCGTAGTCATGAACAGCTAATAGAAAAGCATCCTAAGTATGTTAAGTGGTCTGGAAAAACTAAGATGATAGATGGAATAGAAATGAAAAAAGTATCTGTACGATGGGGCCAAGCGTATAAAGAAGGATTAACATTATTGGATAAATTTTCATGAATACCTGTTATCATCCAGCCAAAATAGGTGATATCATATATTCTCTTCCAGCGGTTCATAGAAGAGGTGGTGTGAGTACCTATTTCATCAAACGTCCAGAGGTTGCAAAATACCTCAAACGTCTATTTGAGTCACAATCATACATTGATCAGGTTGTTCAATCAGACAACCCACCAGCAGGAGTTACAATAGACTTTTCCAACTACCAGAGTTTCTATCGGCTAATGCTAAGGTGTGATCTTATATCACTCAACTGTATGGTTGCTGGTGTAAGAACGCATCAATTTCCACTAAAGGTATCTGGTGTAAGCCTTTCATCAAAGCACGTTAAATATATGAATTGCGATATAGACCTTGATGAGAATCGTGATCTACAGATGTGGCGTCCTAACCAACGGTGGTTAGATATAGAACCTATTCATGAGTCAGATATTATCATCAACCTTACAGAGAGATATCATGATTGGAATAAAGAGAAGCATAATCCTGCTTTCCATTTTAATTATACATTACTCAAGAATTATGACTGTGGGTTCATTGGATTAGATCACGAATATGATTTGTTCGTTGATCGTTATGGGTTCAAACCTAAACGTATTCTTGTAGAGGATGGACTAGAGACAGCTCAGTATATTGCTGGGTCTAAGTTATTTGTGGGTGCAGCCAGTTCTGCAAAGGCAATTGCAGAAGGACTCAAACATCCTACTCTTATGGAGATATCAAAAGATTGGCCAGATGATCTACCTAAACACGCTCATGGTCACTACCATATCAACAAAGAGATCATTGAATATTATCTTAACAATGATATACCACAAGCAACATTACCAGAGATTGAAATAAAAGAAAATAAAGAAGAGGGTTTAGAGGAGTTTTTCTCATGAAGTACATAACAGCAACGATTGACAATGGTGAAAAGAATACCTTCAGTAAGTGGAATGGTAAGTATATTAATGAATCTGATTTAAGTGATATTGTTTCTGTAACAGAGAATACTGCAATCATGAAGCCAGGTATATCTTTGGATGGTACGGATGTTCCTCTTGCGTATATAATCACAAATGTATTTCCAAATGATACGATAAGAAACTGCCTTGCAGAGATAGAAGACGATTCTATTATGAGAGCAAACTGTTCAGGCCCTATTGATCCGATAGAGATGAAAAGTAAAGGACTGATAGAGGGTGAGGATTATAAACTAAGAACACCAAACAGCTATTACACAAGAAAGAAGAATGGCGGTTGGGGTATGATTGCATATGCAAACTCTATACGATCAGTGATGATAGGGTATAAGAGAGGACGCTTTACGGGTGGTATCGATAGTTCTGGTTGGACAAAGAGTCATCCAGAAGAATTTGAGGTATTGCATGGTATCAGTGAGTATAACGATATTGCATTTCAGAAAGCTAATCCTACGATATACAACAAACAAAAGAAGTTTGCAGAAAACAATATACAACCACAGCATCGTATGGGTAGTTTCACTACTCTATCTGCCAACAGATATCATTCGGGTCAAACAGGACAGATGAGTTGCCATATAGATAGTGGTGATACAGAATTTGGTATGACAACCATGTGCGTATTTCGTGAAGGTGATTATGAGGGAGCTTACCTATCCTTTCCAAGATATGGTATAGGAATTGATGCACCAGATAATAGCGTTGTTATTGCAGATAGTAGAGAGATACATGGTGTAACACCTATTAGTGGTACAGGAGAACGCTTCTCATGCGTTGCATACTGCGATAATAGACTTGCTACCATAGGAACAGCTGGTAAGAGTGAAAGACTTATTGGTAAGTATGCTGCAAAAGAGAGTGGTAATTTAGAGGATTTCTTTTAAAAAAAGGTAATACATTAAACTTATAAATACATTATAGTATATATGGAGAACTTTGGATGTCGCTACAAAAATACGTATCACAGTTAAGACCCAGAGATGAGTCGTATATTCCCCCTGTCGATAAAGTTCAAAGTCTTTTTGAAGCTGTTAAAGGTATCAATATAAAAGTATTACAAAAGGAATTGCCTGGTTCTAATGAATTACGATCAACAGTTCTTTTTGATGCTATCAAAAATCAAACTAAATTAGAAACCACTAAAGGATCAGTAACCTTAAATTGGATATCTGATACTGATAGAATTGCTGCTGAAAGTGGTGATTATTCCTCTGCTTTTGAAACTCGCCCGTCACGATATAAACCAGCATTTGTTACTGATGCTGGTGATAAAATTAAACTTAACGATATATTAAAAACTGCTGCTTTTGGTGGTGGTAAGGGTTCAGGCGGCGGTGCTGAACAGACAGGTTTGATGGAATGTGCTCAATGCATATATGCAGCTGCTATATTTGGTGGAGCAAAACTATCAGTAGGAGATGAACTGGATGCATCTTCTTGGGGAACGTATAGTTCTGCATTTGATGTAGATCAATCTTTGGATGCAATCGCAAATGGATTTTCACAAGCATGGATGGACTCTAGTATTCTAATTGGTAATGCACTAAAGAAAAATATAAAGGGAACAAACTATACTTGGCACAGGGGCTCTGCTTTTGTTAAGGAAATAGAGAATAGGTTTAAGGAATTAAATAAAGCAGAAAAACCTAAACCATTTTCTAATATCAATAAATGGACACCAGCTGATATATGGGCAGTAAAAAATGGTACGACTTTTGATTTTAACCAATTTTCAACTTTGGGAGAACTTACTAACGAATTAAAAGAACGGTACGATAGTGGAGATTTAATTGGTATTTCCTTGAAATTAGCGTCTGGGAGTGTCACAATAGAAGAGAAAAATATAACTGGATTTATTCGTAGGCCAGTAAAATATGGAGGTTACGAGAAACCGAAGGATTATTTCAGTTCAAAGGATTTGTACATTGGATTGGGAAAACAAAGGATGCAACTTCGAACTTTTGCTACTGCAAGTTCTTGGCAGGGTGAGGCAAAAGGAGCAGGAGCAGGCGTGGGTGCTGGTAAGATAGGCGGTGGGGTATTAGAAGCTATTATGATAAATAATACTACTTTAACAAAGTTTCCTTATACCAATGCACAATTAAAGACACTTGCTTCACAAGGAAAACCACCATTTTTAGAAGAACTTTATCAAATGTATGTGGGATTAGTTGGTAAAGGTAATGCAGAACAAAAAGAAAAATGGATTAAAAAAGCAAGTGCAAAAACGATTGGTCGAGTAAGTGGAGCAGATTGGAGATTTTCTAAATTTAGAAGTATGTTCTTTGTTGCACAGTTAGAAGACAACAAACGCATAGCAAATAAAGTATGCGATAATATTGCAGCATACTCATTATCCCAATCTGATGCAGCTGCTCCTCATGTGGTGTACAAATGATTAGTTTTTTAGAACTCACAGAAGACAAGGGTGGCAAAAACCTTCACCTAGAACATCTAGAAGATGAGATACTCAACTATGGTGTAGAAGGTGGTCGTGCTGCTCTTAACTTTCTACGATCTCTTAGAGACATGTTGGCTGGTGCAAGTCGATCTTCTGTCAATATGACTGTTAAGTGGGATGGCGCTCCTGCTATGTTTGCGGGTATAGAACCAGAGACAGGTGACTTCTTTGTTGCAAAGAAATCAGTGTTCAACGTAAATCCTAAATTATACAAAACAGAACAGGAAATAGATGATGATTTATCCGGCACCCTCAACTCCAAGTTTAAAGTTGCATTACGAGAATTTTCAAAACTGGGCATTAAGGGAGTACTTCAAGGCGATCTTATGTTCACTGATGATATCGAAACGGATACGATTGATGGGAAGAAGTACTATACTTTTCAGCCTAATACTATCGTTTATGCTGCACCTGTTAATAGTGATTTTGGTAGACTATTAAAAACATCAAAAATAGGTATCGTATGGCATACAACATATACAGGGAAAACTCTACAGGGAATGAAAGCATCCTTTGGTGCAGACATTTCTAGTTTGAAGAAACCTTCTAGTGTGTGGATGGATGATGCAACATACAAGGATGCTTCTGGAAAAGCAACATTTACTGCCGCAGAGACAGAGAAAATTACTGATGTACTATCACAAACTGGTAAGACTTTTCAAAAGATTAATGCAAGTAAGTTAAGGTCATTTCTAGTACTGCAAGGTCAAATGACAGGAACACTCGCTGGTGCTAGTTTAAAGACTTATAATAATTCAAAGGTTCGTGCAGGAGAAATCATTTCTAATCCTGCTGCTCATGCAAAAGGTTATGAGAAGTGGGTTTTTGATTCTATAAAGAAACAGATAGATAAAGTAAAATCTCCAGCTGGAAAAGACAAATATAAAAATCAACAAAAAGAGTATATGCGAGAAGTTAGAAAAAATACTACAAATCTAATACAAATCATTACTTTTCAAAATTTATTAGTTGATGCAAAAATGCAGATAGTAAAGAAACTAAATAGTGTTAAGGGTTTAACAGATACATTTGTAAAGACCAAAAATGGATTTAAAGTCACTAATCCAGAGGGATATGTGGCAATTGATAGAGTAAGTGGTGGTGCAGTTAAACTAGTAGATCGTATGGAATTTTCGTATAATAACTTTACTGCAATAAAGGCATGGGACAAATGAAAACATTTAGAGAATTATTTGAAGTTATGTCAGTGCAGACTCGAAAGAAGATGGGTCGCCGTATGGCAAAACTTGCAAGATCACCAGCATTTCAATTTAAAAAGAAAAAAGCATTACTCAAGATGCGTAATCCCGCAAAACTTCATATGGCTGCTAGAAAAAAAGCCACACAATCTTTTAGAGATAAATTTTACCCCTCATATGCTGATATGTCTCTACAACAAAAAGTTAAGGTTGATCAACTTATAATGCAAAAGTATGGTAAAAAAATAGATAAAATTTCTAAAAAGATGGCATTGCAATTGAGAAAACAAGAAATGGAAAGAATTAAAAAAGCTAGGGCAGATAAATCAGATGCGTAAATTTAAAGATTTAATTGAAGCTCGTGGTGATACGGAAGTTTTCACACTTGGACGTTTCAATCCACCAACCACAGGTCATGAAAAACTAATAAAGAAAATGGACTCTGTTGCAAAACAGAACAATGCTTCTATGTCCGTATTTCCCACACACTCAAATGATCCAGCAAAGAATCCATTACCTCACGGGTTAAAAGTTGCATACATGAAGAAGATGTATAAGAAGTATGCAAAGAACATAAAGATTTCTAAAGCACGAAATGTATTTGAAGTTGCAAAGGTATTGTTTGACAAGGGACACAAATCAATCATTATGGTTGTTGGTTCTGATCGTGTTGCTGAATTTACAAAGTTACTAGAAAAATATGATGGAGTTGAATCTACACACGGGTTTTATGAGTTTGATAACATTCAAGTTATATCTGCTGGAGAACGTGATCCTGATGCAGAAGGTGTATCGGGAATGTCTGCATCAAAGATGAGAGCTGCAGCTGCTGATGGTGATAAGGATTCTTTTTTACAAGGAGTTCCTTCTAGTTTCAAAGATGGTGATAAACTTTATAGTGATGTTCGTAAAGGTATGGATATACGTGAAGAGCGTGACATGGGAGATATGTCAGACTTTGAACAGGTACGTGATGCTTATCTTACAGGTAAGATTTGGAATGTTGGTGATGTTGTAGAATCAAAAGGTATTACAGGTGAGATTGTTCGTAAGGGTACAAACTATCTTTCTTTTGTATCAGAAGATAGTAAGGTTCATAAGGCATGGTTACATGATATTCAAGTTGATGAAGCTAGAATGTCTGCATTAGACAAACTAAGAAAGTTTGATAAATCCCGTGTTGCCTCCGGTAAACCTGCTATATTTAAAGATAAGAAAGGTCAAGAGTTTGTTCGTATGAGTAAACAGGGACAGAGAACTATTATGAATGTTCCTGCTGATGAGGTTGATAATTTTATTGAAAAGGGTTATAAGATTATTGAGGGTACAGAACTTGATGAGCGTAACTATGCAAAGGAATATGTAAACTATCAAGGAACACCAGAACAGATTGCAAGACGATCCTCAAGAAATAAAGCTCGTAGGGTTATGGGTGATAAGACTAAGATTGGTATGGATGTAGGACACAAGGATAATAATCCTATGAATAATGATCCTACTAATCTACGTAATGAAGACCCATCTTTAAATCGTAGAGAGCCACGATTACGAGAAGCATCAGACCACAGAAAAGATTATGAAACATTTGTAAAAATGTATGCACAGTTGAATAAAGCAATGGATGATGCAAGTGTAAAATTGAAAAAGTTTCCAAAAGGTCAAATGGGAATGACTTCTGATAAAGTAAAGTCTAGTCCAGCATACAAAAAAGCAAAAGCAGACTATGAGAAAGCAACTAATTTAACTAAGAGATTTCTAAAGGGTGTTCCTAAAGATTTCATGAAAAAGAACGCACTTTCAAGAAGAAAAGAAGAAGTTGACCTTGATGAAATGTCATGGTTCATGAAAGCAAAAGCAAAACTTGATCAGATGAGTCACCCCAAAGATTTTGAAAAAATGACAAAAAAATATGTTGATGATTTGGTAAACCCAAAACTAAAAAACAAAACCCATTCTTACATAGCAGATAAAATTGCCCGTAATTATGAAGGACACACGGGTAGAACTCTTATTCAGTATATCAACAAACTAGTTGATGATGGTAAACTCCCCAAGGAAATTAAAGCAGAATTTCAAATTGAAACATTTAAAGATTTTGTTGATCAAATAAATGAAGTCAAACAAGATAAAGATATTGATGATAAGAAGGGTACACAACCCGCAAAGTATTATGATGGTGATATGGCAAAGTCTACTAAAGATAAAAGAGATGCTCACTTTAAGAAAAAGAAGTCTGGCCCTGCTCCTGGCGATAGCGCAAAAACTAAACCATCTAAACATACTAAGAAGTTCAAACAGATGTTTGGTGAAAAAAAGATGGATTGCCCTCCTGCAACACAAGATTTAGCTACCAATACCAAGAACAGAGATCACGCAACTAAAAAGTATAACTATGGCCCACTTAATGTAGATGAACCTGCTGACTATTGGGAAAAAATTGCTAAACATTGGAAAACTTCAGTAGAAGCTGCAAAGAAATCATTATGTGAAAATTGTGTAGCATTTGATGTTTCTCCTAGAATGGAAGATTGTTTGCCAGGAGCTACCTCTGATGATGATGGAGAACTTGGTTATTGTTGGATGCATCACTTCAAATGCCATTCTGCAAGAGCGTGTCATACTTGGGCAAAGGGTGGGCCTATAGATAAAGATAAAGAATCTTATAATTGGCAAGAAAGAGCATTTGGTAAGGAAGAAGTTCTTAGTAAAAATGCAGACCAAGGAGATTATATAGATGATTTTGTTGACTCTGATGCACCTCAGTTCAAAGGAAAATCTAAAAAGAAACGTAAAGAGATGGCCATTGCCGCATATCTTTCTAAGAATGAATCTTTAATTGATAAGGCTATACATTCGTTAAATGAGGATGGCCATACTGATGTTGCATCTATGAAAAATAAAGTGAAGGTTGCAATGTCAGCTCTTCAGAAGATGCAAGGTGAATTAAGTAAACTTGGTGATGAAGATAGTCTTCCTACATGGTGGACAAACAAAGTTGCAACTGCTGTGTCTCGTCTTGATGATATGTCTGACTATCTTGATACACAGGTAGAAGGAGTTGAACTTGATGAAAAGATTACTGGACTTGTAAATAAAGCAGAGAAATCTGGTATGCCATATAGTATTCTAAAGAAAGTGTATGATCGTGGTATGGCTGCATATAAGACAGGTCACCGTCCAGGCGCAACTCCACAACAGTGGGCATTTGCAAGAGTTAATTCATTCACAACTAAATCTGCTGGTACTTGGGGTAAGGCAGACAAAGACCTTGCAAAACAAGTTGAACAAATTGAAGAAGCTTGTTGGGATGATTATAAACAAGTTGGAATGAAAAAGAAAAGTGGAAAAATGGTTCCTAATTGTGTTCCAAAAAATGAAGAGCCTAGAATACCTCGTAAAAAAGGTCAACCAGCTGGAAGTGATAAACATTCTGATTTATATACGGATGAGAATCCAGTAGGCACTATTCAAGGTCTAGGTTTCAAGGATGTAGATACTGCAAAATCAAGTGTAAAAAAGATTATAGGTAGTGGAAAAACTCACGCACACAAGATACAAGCTGCAATTGCTATGGAACAACGTGCAAAAGAAATGGGTAAGACTGCTGAAGCATCTGTGTATCGCACATATATTGATAAGATGAAAAAGAAAACAAAAGAGATGCAAGAGGATATAAAATCGTTCAATAAGTGGGGAGAAATCACAGAAGTGGATGATAAGAGTGGAAAAGAACTAAATAATCCTACAAAAGGTGATATAAAGAAATATAAAGTTTATGTAAAAAATGACAAAGGAAACGTGGTAAAAGTTGAGTTTGGTGATCCAAATATGGAGATTAAACGAGATGATCCAGCACGTAGAAAAGCATTTAGAGCTAGACACAATTGCGATCAAAAGAAAGATAAAACAACGGCCGGATATTGGTCTTGTAAATTTTGGTCTGGTAAATCAGTAACAGATTTGATGAAAGGTTAAAGAATATGAGTAGTTATAGAAAGTCTATGAGTGAGGTATATAATAATATGTATCTTTCTGAAGACAATGTTGCTGTATTACGTAACATCGTTAAGAACAAACAAATGCAACCTATTAAGTTTTCTGATGGCAAAATGGGAGTTGATCTGTTTACTGCATCTGCTGTTACTCAAGCTCTTGATAAAGTCAATGATAAAAATCGTGAAAAACTTACCAAGTTGATTAATACAGGTAAAAAAAGTGCTTTTGCGAGTATTGCAAAAGTAGTTATGAAATCTGAAAATTATCCAGAGATTGAAGAAGCTGTCTCAATGGCACAACAGGCCGCAATTGCAATATCTAAAAAAGAACGTGGTAATAAACCTAAAAAAGAAGAAGCAGATGATTTCAAAACCCATATGATGTATGATCCAAAAACTGGTAAAGGTTACAAAGCAGACACTATGGATGACCATCTAAGAATGAAGAAGATGGGATATACTCATGACGCTCCTAAAAAAGAAGAAGTTGATCTTGATGAAGGTTTTAAGACGGGAGACAAAGTAAAGATTGATACTGAATTTGAGGGCGAAAC
>ENA-OSJC01001743-OSJC01001743.1-marine-metagenome-genome-assembly--contig:-NODE-1743-length-17315-cov-3.902599_pt1 | contig 17315 bp, 2 predicted proteins | sample MGYA00237885_ERZ534234 | MGnify/ENA primary metagenome ERZ534234 (study PRJEB26413, sample SAMN06343907) | marine metagenome | isolation source: coastal waters | place: Atlantic Ocean: West Antarctic... | reverse complement strand
CGCTAGTTCCATCAGTTGTATTGGTTACTGTATCTCCAATACTTACAGAACTAGTAAAGTCTTGAGAATCATCTTCTAACTTACTCTCAATAGTTGAAGTAGTGGTTCCAGAATCCTTCTCAGTTGTATTAGTTACAGTATCTCCAACATTTACAGAACTAGTAAAATTTTGGGAATCATCTTCTAACTTACTCTCAATAGTTGAAGAAGTGGTTCCAGAATCTTTTTTAGTAGTAGTGGTTCCCTCAAACATGAACGACAAAGTCTCATCTACAAGCTTGTTATTTTCAATTTTGGTTGTGGTCCCTGATGCATAAAACACTTTTTTTCCAGATGTGGTTCCTGAAGATTTATTAGCAACAGTTTTTAAATCAATAATTAGTTTGAAATCTTTATCATAGCCGTACGCCCCATCTTTTATTGACAGGGAGTCTTGACTATATTGCGATACCCCGATTAGGAGTATTAGAACTTGAATAATTCTCTTCATTTATCTTTATTTCTTGATTAGCTTATGAACACTCATAATCTCTTCACTGTCCTCAGTAACCATTTTAACTTGAACAGTATAAAGTCCAGAGGACAACATACTTACATCCAAGTCATTCAATCTTCCCATTGTATCTATTGTTGTGTTATAAACTGAAACTCCTAGAACATTATAAATATTAACCTGTAATGTTTTTACTTTTTTAGTAACATTAGTTAATAAATTAATATTCGATACAGCTGGGTTTGGATACATTTGAACTGAATCATCAAGTGAATCAAAGAATCTTTCGTCTGAATATCTTAAATCAAGAACTAAACCATCATTTGTTCCTGCTCTTAAATCTTCTATTTTAAATTCTTCACTTTCATTTACATCAACATAATCAAATAAAATATTAGTAAGCTCATTTATAGGTTGATTATTATAACTATAAATTAAGAAGGTTCTTTTACCATCTTTAACAAAGTTTACTACTGACAGGTCTTTTAATTCTTCAGATAATTCATATTGTACTGTAGAATCTATAGAAAACTGTAAAGAAGTAACTGGTTTTTCATTTTCTAAATAAATTCTATTGTCCGTATGAACTAAGGTTGCTTGACCTACAGGTTTATCAGAGAAATAATCCCAATCATATGGATCATAATTTGCACCTTCTGCAATTCCAGAATTAGCAGAAAGAATTAAATTCACAATAGCTGAAATATCTGTTACATCTATTTTCCCATCGTTATTCACATCGGCTACTTCACTAACAAATACTTTTGGATTCTTTCCTAAAATATAATCCAAGTTAGTTGTTAAATCTAGAATATTTATTCCATCATCTCCATTTGAATCTCCTAGCTTAAATGCTGATGTTACAGTATATTTTTCTTCATCTGTAAATGCCGATCCAACAAAACTAGCATCAATAGATTGAACAGCAACATAATAATCTCCCATTGGAACATTTAATTTCCAAGATAAATTGTTCTCTGCATTACCTGCATCGGCAACAGCTTTTACTCCATCTATATCGGATCCACTAGCCAAAATCTCTTCTCCTCCAGGTGTTGATCCAATCCTTACAGAATAAGTTAATCCTGCAGCAGGAGTTCTCTTACCATTACCCCAATTATCCGTTGCACCAGCCCATGAAATTACTAATTCAAATAAAGGATCTTTTTTATTGGAATCTGCAGCAGATGAAATTCTATCCTCTCCGTTATTATCTCCCTCTGGTTGGAAAACAGATAATCTTTGTCTTTGGAAATCCACACTTGTAGGAGGATTTGGTGCAGAGTTAAAGCCATACACCTTCTTGACTCCAATAGATTTCTTTAAAGGAGATCCCTCTCTAGTATCATCAGAACTTAAAGTATTAATTCCTGAATTCGCAGGAGGCGCAAAACCTCTTACATTAATGAAAATATCAGATATATATTGAGATATATCATTAGAATCAGTAATGTATTTGTTTTTACCTGTGATCACCAAATCTGCATCTAAATCTCCATCAAAATCAGCAACTCCAATGTTTGCATCCTGATAAAAAGAAAAATCATAAGGGGAATCTACCATCACACCCGCGGCTTCTACCCACGTTGCCGATTTAGTTATTTTCCCTTGTCCAGCTACTGTTCCAGAGTATAGAACATCCGCATATCCATTACTGTCAAAATCCCCAAACACAAATCTTCCTTCCCTAACAGCAGGAAGACCAACATTCATTTCTGTAAAACCTAATGTACCTAGATTTTTATATGCTTTTACTAAGTCTCCATTAGCAGACTGACCACTGAATAAAATATCCATATTCCCATCAGCATCAAAATCAACAAAATCTGCGGTTCCTTGTTTAACAGAAACAAAATCTTGAACTTTTTCCTCAAAATAAACTTCAATTGGTTGAACTGTTACCCCGTCAGCATCTACTTTTCTTTTATTTTCAAATAAGATCGTTTTATAACCATCAAAAGAATAACCAGAAATTAAGAAGTCAAAATCTCCATCGCTGTCTATGTCACCAAAATCATAGGAAGCAAAACTTAAGTTGTTAAGTTTACTTTCATCTACTACACTTTTAGCATCAGAAAATCTAAAGTCATCAAAACCTAAACCGTTATCATCTGGATTAGGGTCTACAACAGAAACCATAGACATTATAGTAGTTGCTTCATTAGAAAGCTTGGAAGATTGTCCAGCAGCAATTATTTCAACAAGACCATCATTATCTAAATCTTTAATAGCAAATTCTATATTAAATATATCTTCTAAGAAGTTATCACCACCTTCAAAAGGATTGTGCTCCCTAAAAAATTCTCTGTACAGACCTTCATTTTCAGGCGTTGATGTGTCGTCTTCCCTAGCATCATCCTGAAGTCTAGTATTTAATAATACTTGAATTCTTGTTCCTCCTGACTCTTCCACAGCAATTATAAGATCTTTTTGTCCATCGTTATTGAAATCTCCGAAATCGAAATTAGATTCACCTTGCCATTTTCCTAAAACAGGAACAAAAACTTCATTATCAAAGGCATAAATATTTATTGCTTGTTGATCGATTTGTATTGGTCCCCCATTTCTATTAGGAACCATTCCGACATTAGTACTAATTAAATCTTTATCTCCGTCTCCATCCATATCTAAGAATTCTAACTGAGTAGATTCTTTAGGAATTAATCTTCTGTCAATAATTCCCCCAAGATTTAGTAGTTTCCAATCGTATTCCAATGTAATTTCTACCTCATCAGAAAAAGCACCTCCTATATTTCCTCCATCAATTGCTTGGACGGAAGCATAATAAGTACCTGGATTTAGTATAACCGATCTGCTATTTAGAGTAGATAGTGAAGGAATGTTTATTAAAGTAGATCCATTTGTTGGATTACTGTTTGAATAAATAATATCATCACCACCAGACGTGGTTCCTATTCTAATATCATATCTAAACTCTGAAGATGAATTATCCGTTGGTTTTTCCCAATCAAATTTAACCCCACCTACTCCATTGTGAGTAGCGGTAAGTCCCGTAACTTTATTTGGAGCCGTGTTTAGGTTATTGGTGTTTTCAGCTTTGTAAAGCATTGCTTTGGCTTTACCAGTATCATCTAAACCTGTCAAGAATAAATCTAAATCTCCATCTTTATCGTAATCAATCCAATCTGCACTACTTTTTCTTAAACCAGAAATAGTTAAATCAGATTCCACAATTCCATAAACAGAACCAAATAAGGCAGGGAAAGTTGTGTATAGTTTTGTAACTGCTAAACCACTGTTTGGATCTTCACCCGCTATAATTAAATCACTTTGACCATCATTATTATAATCAGCAAAATCAAAATCAACATTTTTTAAGGATGGTAAATTATTTAAGGCTGCCAAATTACTCATTTTTTGGATTTTACCTTGTTCATCCTCACCCATCGCTAAAAAGTCTAATTCTCCATCCCCGTCAATATCGGCATATATAGTATTCCCATTTTTAAATCCTGGACCTACATTAAATCCTCCTTGATTTGAATCATTATTGTCTTGTCCATCTTCCTCATAACTATCTCTATAGTACGTGTTTTCAAAACCGTTTCTATGGGTTTGCATATTGGTAACATCTCCTGAAGATCCGTTGGTAAACAAATCATTATCTCCATCTTGATCTGCATCTACAATATCGGTTTCACCATTAATTACTCCGTTATCATAAAACAGTCCTTCATTTAGGAAATTGAAATTACCAAGGTTTGTATAGTAATAAGTTCTGAAAGTTGAAGAAGCGTCAATACCAGAAATAATTAAGTCAGGATCACCATCGTTATCTAAATCTCCCCACTCCATTTCAGATTGGGATAACCCAACAACATTATAATCTTCCATCAATGTGAAAAAGGAACCTAGATTATTAATGTACAATTCCGATTTTCTTATGTTTCCTTCGGCATTTCCAGAAACGGCAACATCTAAATATCCATCTTGATTTACATCTACAAACTCAATGTCTCCACCAATGTATTTTGTGAAATTTTGATTGGTATTAACAAATACACCGTCATTATTTATATATACATTCGTTATGGTTCCTGTACTTGCAGAACCCATTAAAGCTAAATCCATGTCGCCATCTTTATCGTAATCTCCCCAACTAACTTTACCATTTTCAACACCTTGGAATGGCGCATCCTCTACTAAAGTCAATCTAGTAGCCTCCACGATAGTTACTTCTGAGATGTCATTGGAAGCAACAGTACCATTATCAATACCCGCTACATTAACATCAATAATCTCATCTTCCTCAAAAAATGGATCTTTAAATGCCTGTAAAGTGATATTTCCAGTTGTTTGCATTGATGGGATTTCAATAGTTGCACCGAGTCCCACTTTTCCAATAGTCGATCCCTTTGCATTTGCCACAGCAAGAGCAGCTCCAGAAACTGCAATTGATGTTGGAGCTTGGGTATCACTATTTGAAATTGTATGAGATAAATAAGGAACGCCATTTTCAAAAGCAACCTTCACTATAGAATTGTAATTCGAAACTGCTAAGTATAAATTGCCTTGTCCATCCATATCCATTCCTCTAAAAGTTGGAAGTTGGGTGGTCTGACCAGATGCAGCATATACACTTTGCCAAACATTGATTGGTAAAGAGGTTATTTTACTTGTATTAAAGTCTAAAACTTGAACAAGTGCTCCATATTGCCAGTCAGGCTGGTCAACGTAATTTCCTTGAGTTACATACATTTTATTACTTGCCACATCCATAAATATTTTTCCTGGATTTGTAAAAGCAGCTTGATCAAAACTATATTCCTTATCGTTGTTTTCTAAATCAAACCATCCATTAGTGCCATTATTACCGGCAACTATTACATTAGAAACAGACATTTTTCCGTTATCGTCCACAGTAACAACTAGTTTGTTGATTGTATGTTTGTATAAGTCAGAAAAATACAGAGTGTTATTCACAAAATGCATTCCTCCTGGTTTTCCTATATCACCAGAATCCATATTAGCAAGTGTGTATACCTTTTTATCAGCCGCTGTATAAACGTATATTCTATCGTGTGCAGACCAATAAACATTCCCTGTATTTAAATCCGCTGTAACATTTTCAGGGTCTTGAAGTCTAGCATCAGAAGCATCACCAGTCAAATTCCAATTAGGTCCTCTGTTATTTGCACTTCCAATAAAAGAAGTAACAGTTCCATCTGAATCCACTTTTTTAATCACATGAGCCCTTCTGTCGGCTACAAGATAAGATCCATCCAAATATTCTGTAACATCTAAAGGAAGATCAAATCTCGCGTTTGCTCCTACTCCATTTGCAGCTCCTGGATTATCAGTTGATCCAGCCAAAGTATTGTACGCAAAAATAGAGGATACAAAATAATCTCTAATTGGTGTTGAAGTTCCTGCTAAACCAACACCAATTGTAGTTGGATTAAGTTTTGCATTGGATAAATTAGCAGTAACGACTACAGAACCTCCGTTTTCAGGAATACTCAGCGCAGAGGTAGTAAATGTTACTACAGGTGCCTCGTCGTCACTAATTTTAATATCTAAAGAAGTGTTATCTCCTAAAGCTACTGTTGGGTTTTCAGGAAGAGCTAAAGAAATTAATATATTTTCAATAGCCTCTTCAGTACTATCTTGAAGTCCGGTTAAGGTGAGGGTTGCACTTTGCTGACCTGCTGGAATAGTGAAAGTTTCTGCAGAAATTTTGAAGTCAGCACCGTCTCCATCGTTGACTTGCTTGGTAGCTGTACCAGCCCCAAATACAATATTAACAGAAGATGGTTCTTCTGAAGAAGTAACAGGACCATATTCAATTATATAGTTTCTGTAATCATCTTCATTAGAATTATACCACTTATTTCCCCAGGTAATAGCATAGCCATAACCATTTTGATAAATATCATCAGCAAAATTTTGGTAAGTAGAACCAGCATATACATTTTCCCAGTTTCCTGAAGATCCTGCCACTCTTTTCGTTCCAATCCATGTTGCGTTGTGAATCATTATAGAAGAAATAAATTCATTTTCTTCGATACTCTCAATAACTAATAATTGTCCACCTAGTTCAAGAGCAGCCTGATTAGCATTTTCCCATGTTTGTGAATATCTGGAGAAATAATATTTATTTCCCTCAAATTCTCCCATAAATTCGAAATCTTCAGAAGCTTCAGATGGAAGTTCTGTGTTTTCCCAATTACTTGATGCTCCAGAAGCATCAGTTAAAAATACCTCTAATTCTAAAGTTCCATCCGCCTCGTTAAGAACCAAGCTTTCAGAACCTAATTCTATTTTAGGAATCAATTCATCACTCTTTAATAGTATTACTTTTTCTCCTTCGGAATAAGTTCCTCCAGTAATTGAAGAAGAAGTGAATTTAATTGATTCATCATTTTCAAATACCACATCATTTAAAGATCTTATGTTGTAGGTAGCAGAAGTTTGTCCAGCAGCAATTGTCATTTTTGGTATTAATTGTACTTGTCTAATTCTATTATCATCTGAATCAACTACAAATAAAATACCGTTTTTATATGCCACATAACTTGGAGATCTATAGGAAGCTTGTTCCGAAGTTCCGTCCTGGTAATCGTACTCTCCTGTCCCAGAAATCGTTGTTACCTTAGCAGAATTATTTATATCAGAAATCATTCTAATAACTCTGTTATTAGCATCTGCAACAAAAATATTATTGTTTCCATCAATTGCTAAACCTTTAGGGTTAGAAAATGCTGCATTTTTACCAAATCCATCATTGTTTCCTCCCCATTCACCAGCAACTGTAGAAACTGTAACACCATCGGAAGAAACTTTTCTAATTCTATCATAAGCAGTAAAGAATAAGTTATCGGATGAATCGATTACCATACTGTTTATTCCACCTAATTCTGCAGAAAGAGCATCTCCATCTGTTTCTCCATAATTTCCATTACCGGCATAATCCGATACGATACGGTTAGTTCCATCGTCTATAACTTTTCTAATTTTTGTATTGTCACGATCGAGTACGTACATATTGTTGTTTGAGTCAAATGCAATATCCTGAGGACCGTTAAACCTAGCCTCAGTTTGGTTTCCATTATCATCTCCTTGATCTTCTGTTTTTCCAATATATCTTGAAAGTTCTCCTGTACTCATATTAATTTTAGAAATTCTATGAGCTTGAGATTCTACCACAAACATATTGCCATTATTATCAAACTTGACGGATGATGGATGACTTAAAGATCTGTTTAATTTATCTCCATTTGTTTGATCTATGTCCCCTTCATTCCACCATATTCCATTTCCAGCAAAAGTAGAAACTTGTCCACTTGGTGTTATTTTTCTAATAACGTGGTTAAAAAAATCTGCAACATACATATTACCTGAAGCATCAACGGCAGCATTTCTCATGTCATCGGAAAATTCCGCTTCATCACCATCACCATCTAAATACCCATCGTTTCCATCTCCAGCTAATGTGGATACTTTATTTAAATCTTCTGATCCAAAGTCATTTCCAAAAATAGCAATTTGACTACCTGAATTTGCAAAATCAATTGAAAGATTAACCGGGTTCAACTTAGGATTTGCAATAGAAGCTGTTAAAGTAGCAAAGGTTGGATATGTTGTTCCGTCAATTGTAGCAACTTCCCCTATAGCTTCATCTGAAACTGTAAGAGTTACAGCAGGTAATTCGTTATCACTAATACTTAAAGTAGCGGAATTGGTTCCTAAAACAAGAGGAGAACCATCTACTTTACTCATGGTGAAAATAATATTTTCAATTGCTTCGTCCTCACTATCGTCTATTCCTGTGATTGTAATAGAAGCACTTGGTTGACCTTTAGAAATTGTAACTGTTCTTTTCTCAGTTGGAGCTCCGATACTTGTGGTATAATCTGAACTAGTTCCAGTTCCACTAAATTCTATAAAAGCAGATGCGTCTATATCAGAAACTGCAGAAGAGAATTCAAGTACGTATTGAGACTCCCAATTACTTTCTCCGTTAAACCACATTCCATTGTAACGAATCTGTGTATAATACATATCGATATAGTCTGGGTTATATTCCCATCCCCAATTTTCATAATCGCTTTGAGCGCCATTGGTCCATTTCCACATATACTCTTCGTTTCCATTAGTATCTGCATACTCATGACCAATCCAGTGATTTAACCAAGGATCATTTTCGGCACTATATCTAGGATCTTTATCGTAAATATTGTTGGTAATAAAGTCATTTTCTCCAGCCGAAGTAACAACCGCTAATTGTCCGCCTAATGCATTAGCATTAAGAAGAGCATCAGAATATGATTTGTATCCATCGTTATCATCCTTAGATGCATAATATCTGGATCCCTGGTATTCTCCAAGGTAATAAAAATCCGCTTTTTGAGATGCACTCATGTCAGATTTAGCACTAGAAAAAGCATCGGCAAGACTAACAGTTAAAGTTGCAGTTCCTCCACCTTCTTCTAGAACATCGTCATTAGCACTCAATTTAATAGTAGGAGCTGAGTCGTCACTACTAATCTTAGTTACTATGTTGGGTAGTGTACTTGAAGCATCCACATTTAAAAGAGATTGTACAGAAATGGTAAAGGCCTCATCATCACTTTCCCATAACTGATCGTCGATTCCGTTAATTGTAATAGATCCTGTAGAAGCACCTGCAGCTATTGTAATGGAAGGCTTAAGATCAATTTTTCTGATTTTATTATTTTCAGTATCTGAAATATAAATTCCATTAGCTGTAACTGTAATTCCTCTTGGATTTTTAAACTTTGCAACACCAAATAGCCCATCTTCAAAACCATAAGACTTCCCAGTTAAAGTTTCAACACCATCAGCAGTTATTTTTCTTATCCTTGCATCATCAGTAGCATACATGGTTAAAGAAGATTCGGAAGAATCTATCGTTAATGCATTTATATTTTCAAAGCTTGCAGATTCTAAGGAACCATCGTTTTGTCCCCAATTGTTATTTGTATTTGCGTAGGTTGTAACAGAAGCATCCGATAGAGTAATTTTTCTAATTCTATTGTCATCAGCTACATACATAACATCTTCACTACCAGACTTATCAATTACTATATCTTTAACCATACCAAATTCTGCATCTGTTCCTACTCCATCACTAAATCCCCAATTTCCACTTCCAGCATAAGTAGAAGAAGTCCATTCTGAACCATTAAGTTGTAATTTTCTAATTGTATTTTCATCGCCAACATAAAGATGTCCATCGCTATCAAACGCAAGAGCGGTAGGAAATTTATACATTGCTTCCATTGGGCCACCGTCATTTGATCCCCACTCTCCGTTTCCAGAAACTAAGAGTACGTCTCCAGAAGAATCAATTTTAGAAATTCTATTGGAACCATTTTCAATAATAAACATTTCATTTCCTGCATTATTGAATGCTAATCCTGAAGGTCTAGAAAAACCTACATTCATTTTATTTCCAGTACTTCTTAACCAGTCATATTCACCATTTCCAGCATAAGTAGAAACCACCCCATCAGCAGTGATTTTTCTTATTACATTGTTTTCTGAATCCGCTACATATATATTTCCTGCAGCATCAGAAATAACTTTTGATGGATCCCAAAATTTAGAATCAGCACCTGTTCCATCTTTAAATCCAGATGTTGAACCGGCCAACGTAGAAACCTTCGCTAGTTCAGAAATGGAATAATCCTCTCCAATAGTAGCTCCACCGTCGGTGATCGTCAAGTTTATTTTACTACTATTAGCTTTTATTTTATTGTCTTTAATGGTTGCTGTAATGGTTACAGACCCACCATTCTCAGAAAAAATATTGGAAGATACATTAGAAGCCCATTCTAACACAGGAGCCTCGTCATCAATAATATTAATTTGAACTGCTGAATTAGCAGCATCGTAAGTTCCATCGGTAATCGCATTGGTTATTGTATAGGTTAAAGATTCTGTAATTTCATTTACAGTATCTTGAACTGCAGTAACGGTAAGGTCTACTTTTGATTGCCCAGCAGGAATCGTTACATTACCAGATGTTGTATAGATTGCATCGGTTCCACTCGCAGTTTCAAAACCTGTAGAGCTAGTTACTACATATGGAATTACCACATCTTTTGCAGATACAGTTCCACTAAATTCAATTATAAAAAATCTTCCTTCATTAGATGGTAAATCATTCCATTTACCTTCATAACCATTAAACTCGGCTACATCTTCATCTCCAGCATTGTTAGGTTCCCCAGAATACCAGTTGGTATAGGTTGCTTCACTTCCATTAGCCCATACAAAAGTACCCTCTGTATCTTTATCATTATAACCTAACCAATAAGAATCCCATTTATAATTCTCACCTAGATTATTAACAACCCAAGTATTTTCATCTGCATTATTGATTGTTAAAAGGTACCCTCCTAATTCTTCCGCTCTAAGTTTTGCTTCGTCCCAATTCAACCATTCATAAGCGATGTAGTATTTATGATCCTGGTAAGTTCCAATAAACGGAAAATCATTTTTTAAACCATCATCTAAATCCATTTTAGTTCCGGACTCTGAAGCGCCTCCAATTTGAAAAGATACGGTGGAAACCCCACCATTTTCAACAATATTTGATTCGCTTGCAGTTATTTGTACTGAAGGAGCTAAATCTTCACTAATAAGTATCAATCCATTTGTTCCATCTGAAGCATTGGATGCTTTTGCAGTGGTGCTATCAAAACTAATGTAATCGGTAGATCCGACTGTAAATAAATTATTGGTATTGATAGCAGCATTACTTCCGCCCGAAGCTATAATTTTGATGGTTTCAGCAATTTCATAAAAAGATTCGTCCTTTATTGTTAAAGTGTAGGTACCTGAATTTGATCCAGCTGGAATTCTAATTTTTGAAGCAAAATCAATTTGTCTAACTTTTCCATTATCTCTTTGAATAAAAGCCAATCCACCTGATGGAGGAATAACTAAATCCATTGGAGAAGAGATACTAGCTGATCCTAATGCTCCACCAGCACTTCCACTACCAGCAAAACCTGAATCTATTACCTGAGACAAAGACCCAGTTGAGGAGTATTTATAAATGTAATTTTCACTAGAACTACTGAAATAAATATTATCAGCAGAATCAATTACCAAACCATATTTTTCGTCCCATCCTTTATCTAAGATATTTGATACCTGTGGATCACTAGATTGCGTTCCAACAGTTAATTTTTTTAAACCTTGGCTGTGAGCAATTATTAAATCTCCATTACTTAAAAGGTCTAAGGCTTTAGGATCTTGGAAACAACCATCTTCGTAACACCAATCGTTGTTTTTATTAGCAACATTAACTACTTTAATGTTAGTTAAATTTTCATTTGCAGATTGTGTGTATAAAGAAACAGAGCTGTCCGTAGAATAAATTTTTCTAATTGTTTGCTCGTCTGTTACGTAAATTTCTGTTCCAGCCGCATTTACTGTAATTCCTTTTAACCATTTAAATCGAGCATCTTCCCCATTAGCAGGCGCTGAATCTCCACTTGGCACCATATTTTCAGACCAATTAGAATCCCCTGCAATGAAAGCAACACGACCGTTAGCAGTGTTGACTGCTCTAATAGCATAACCATCAATTAAATATATTATTCCATTGCTGTCAATATCCATATCTCTTAATTCGTAAGAAAAAGAAGAGCCAGCTCCAGTACTTAAAGTTTTATTAATAGAACCATTCCAGCCACCAGTTCCAGCAATTGCAGTAACTGCTCCGTTGGAGGCTGCTCTTTTGTATATGTATTTATTGGAAGCAACATAATAATTTCCACTGCTATCCACCGTTAATCCATAACCATCATTTAAACCAGAAAAAGAAATATCTTCAAGAAATCCATCGTCATTTGAGCTGTAATCGATTCCTTTTTCAGCTGTTCCAGAAAGAGTAAGAGATATTGACGTATCAAAACCTTTTGCATAATCTAAAGTTGCAACTATATCTATTGAACTATCTGTACCTTCAGTGTAAGTTTGCTTATTAGCTAAAGTTGTCATAGTAACTGTAGCATTTTCATTGTCTAAAATTTTAATAGTAGCGACTTTTTGACTTCCCTTAACCGTAGCAACTCCCGCATCTGCTGCTGCTGCTGTAATTGTAACCGTTTCAGTTCCCTCGGCAACACTATCGTCCACTATAGAAATTGTAGTGGAAGCAGAAGATGCTCCACTTGCAATAGTTATAGAAGAAGCATTTAATGTATAATCGGTACCAGAACCAGTTGCAGCTCCACTTTCAGTGCCTACTGATAAATTCACCACTGTACTCTGAGTAGCATCAACACTAGTATCGTATTCAATAATATATAATCTTTTTTTATTAGTCTCTGCCTCATTGAACCAAACATCATTATCACGACTTGTGTAAACTCCTTTGTTAACTTCTGCATTGGCAGTTGTAGGTGCATCTCCACCTACCCAGTCTTTAAATCCTCCAGAGTAACTAAAACCATTCGCCCAAACCCAATTGTCCGCATTTAATTTATAATTTAACCCTATCCAAAAAGCATGATCAAGATTTGCGTTACTATTGCTAAGTTTGTCTTTTACCCAAACTTGCTCTGCATCCGATTCAAAAACTACAAGATATCCTCCTTTTGAAAGCGCATCGGCTTTGGCTTCACCGTAAGTAACCATATTGTCCCATTCATTTGGAAGTTCTTTTGCATAATACTTATGTCCCGCGTTTTCACCTAAATATTTAAAACCTAGTGCGTTTTGCGCGTTTGCAGAAACAGCTGCTGTGTTCATATCTCTTCTTTTTGAGAAAAAAGAGTTACTTATCAAACTTGCAGTTAATGTCACACTTGAAGTTCCTTCCGATACCGTTTGTGCACTAGAAGAAAGAAGAACAGTCGGAAGACCTTCAGTAATATTTGTAATTGTAAGATTCAATGTAGCTACAGAACTATCTGCTGATCCATCGTTTGCAATAACAGTAAAAGAATCGGTAGCATTGGCACTAATTGAACTAGTATGAGTATATATAACAGTATCCCCTAAAATTGAACTACCGTCTATTAATTCAGCACCTGTTGAATCAGCAAGAATTCCGTTTGAAGGAGCACTAACAATTTTATAGGTTAAATTTGAATTCTCACCATCGTTACCTTGAATAGTAATGTCTACATTATCTTGCTCGTCTACCTGAGTTGTGCTAGATATTATGGTTGGCACGTCGTTTACCGCATTGACCGCAATTGAAAAAGTTGAAACATTACTGTTGGAGTTTCCATCGTTAGCAAACCATGCAAAAGCATCCGTTGTAGTTTCTGAACTATTGTGCAGGTAAGTTACACTTGAGCCTACAATAGTAGTTCCAGCTGTTATTGGCGTATTGGTTCCTCCAATGTATAAAACCCCGTTGGTAGGAACAACTTGAATAGTATAAACCAGTCCAGAATTTGTATCCGCATCACTAGTTAGTGACGATAAATCGTAATCAATATTACCACCTTCATTAGTTGATATGTAAGCAAAAGATGTTACAGGTGATGAATCTACAGATGTAATGGTAATGCTTACAGTTGCAGGAATTGAACTGGCAGTTCCATCATTAGCAGAAAACGTATAACTATCTGTAGATGTTTCAGAGCCATCATGAGTATAAGTAAAAACATTACCGCTTATAGTAATAGATCCATTTAAGGGAGCCGTCTCGAGCTTAAACACTAAAGCAGCTGCTGCTGTTTCTATATCGTCTGCTTCTAAGCCATCAGCAACCGTTCCACCTTCAGCAACGGAACTATTAGTATCATAAGCTTTAGGTAAGTCATTCACTGCAGAAACTGTAATGGATGCCGTTGCTGCAGAAGTAGTAAATTCCCCGTCTCCCACTGTATAAGTAAAAGAATCAGAAGTAGTTTCTCCTCCGTTGTGGTAATATGTAACGGTACCATTGAAATTATTAACAATATTTCCATTAGCTGGGTCAGAAGTTACATTAAACTCCATTTGAGTTGCAACAGAATCTGAATCATTAAAAGATAGTTTAAAAGTTTTTTCTCCTCCCTCACTTACAGTCGCAACACTTCCTGCTGAGGTTGGTGCATCATTTACATTTTCAGCAAATAAATTAACAAATGTTTTTTCTGATTCGTCTCCATTGGAGTTGGTAATTTTGTAGTCAAAAGACCCTATTAAATTTTCAGAACCATCGTGTTGAAAAGAAAATCCGCCCCCTTGACCATTTAAAGTTAGTGTTCCATTTTTAGGACTGGTCACAACAGATAAACTTGCAATTGAAAAATTATTAGCATCTACATCGTTACTTGTCAATCCAAGACTATCGGGAACAACAAGATTTTGTCCCTCAACAAGTGAGTAAGAATCCGGAACTGGAATCAATTTAGCTAAATTAAATGTTACTGTAGCGGGAAGTGCACTTTGAATTCCTGTATCGTCTACAGCAACGTAAGTAAAAGAGTCCGAATTAAATATAGTTTCCATTTCTTGAAAAGGAGTGTAGCTAAAAGTACCGTTGCCATTTAAAATTAATGTTCCATAAATTGGATTGGTTACAACGACTGCACCAAATGCGTCATTTTCAGAATCTGTATCATTTCCAAGAACTCCGATTCCAGGTATGGTAACAATATACTCTGCACCTCCAATATAATAAGTATCGTTGTTAGCTACAGGAGCATCATTAACCCCCGTAATATTAATAGAAACTGTTGACTTAGAAGTTAAAGCACCATCGCTAATATTAAAAGTAAAAACATCCTCACTAGTTTCAGAACCGTCGTGACTGTAGGTATAATTTAATGGATTTTTTCTGTCTAAAATTACTTTACCATTTGTTGGTTTAGAAGTAACTGTAGAGGTAAATGTTTGACTATCCCCATCTAGAGCATCAAAAATTCCAGCATAAACTCCTCCCTCATTAACATCTATAATAGTAGGATTAGTTACGGGAGCGTCGTTAACGGCAGTTACTGTAATAGAAACTACTCCGGTTCCAGACAAAACAGTTGATCCAGAACTTGAACCAGCTACTGTAGTGTTGGACGAAGTTGCTGCAGCAACTTCTGTTGCAATTACTTTAAAAGAATCCGAGCTATTTTCAGAACCATCGTGCGTATAAGTAAAAATACCTGTTGAAGCATCTTTAGTTACAGTTCCATTTGTAGGTTCAGAAAAGGTATAGACTAACTTGGAATTTTCAGCATCTTTTCCAATAACAGTTATTTCTACTGTAGATCCCTCATCGACAGTTTTAGAAATAGCAGCTATGGTAGGAGCGTCATTTACATTAGTTATGGATAAAGTAACTGTGGAAATATTACTTAAATCATTTCCACTAGTCGCTTGAAAAGTAAATTTATCAGTTGGAGCTTCCGAACCGTTGTGGGTATACCTGTACGTTCCATTACCCAAGTCTTCAAAACCATTGTTTGTAGCTTTTTGATTTGGTTGAGCAATAATACTGTAAGAATCAACAGCTCCAGAGGTGTAATCAGCTAAATTAATTTCTACAGTTCCTCCTTCGTTCACCGCAATGGTAGCAGCAGATGTTACAGGTGCAGCAGAAACCGATAATTCTGAGTTTAAAGTCGGATTTTCAGGTGGATTAGCAAAAATTAATAGTGAAATTGTTAAAAAAAGTGTGGACAATATATTTTTCATAGACATAAATAAGTAATTACTAAAATATTTATATACTCACTAAATTTACTAAAGGAGTATCTAATATTCTGATAATGAGGGTTAAGTTTTAATTATAAGCAATGTTTTTATTAATTTTTTAAGCTAAAAAAAAGAACAAAAGTTCAATTAATCTAGTATAGTAAAATACAATAAATTAAATTTATTACAAAATAAAGTATAATAAATTTTAAAAATTAGAGTTAAACGAAAATTTCTAGATTTATAAAAAATAGTCAAAAATCTAATAAAAAAAATCGTGTGGAATATAATTAAACTACCTATTCCAAAGGTCTTGCTCGAAATTTAGAATTTCGTCTTTAATTCTTTGAGACTCTAGAATATAATCCAATCCATTTCTCTTGTAAGCTCCAATAGCTCTGTCATTGTAAAGGTTATCTTCTTTAAATATATAAGAACTAAACCTTCTAGAAAGAAGAAGTTGATCAAAAGAAATCCTATTGGCGTTACTTGTGTCGTTAAAAACCAATTCTGTATGAAGAATCTCTCTGATACTAGGATACCATATCCAAAAAAGTTTTGTATTCTTTAGTTCGTCGTCTGGATTTGTGATATCTTTTCCTAATGGTTGGATACCTAACAGTCTATACATTAGCTCCCCGCGCCTTTTATCAAAATACCATATTCCTTTAATATTGTAGGCAGTAATATCAGCTGAATTAATTTCTGAAGGATACACTTCACCGTCTCCATAATCTAGCTCGGTTTTAACACTTTCAATTATTTCATTGTTTGGCATTAGATCTCTAAAATTATCATTTCTAGAATTATAAACTTTAGTGATATTACCGTTTAAAATATTTTCTTTTAAAACTCTCCATAGTGATTTTCGAGTACTTTCATATAAATCATCTTCAATAGGAAATAATAAACTAAAATTTAATCTTTCATTTAAATCAATCTTTTCATACACGACTTTTGACCATAAAATATCTCTATCGTCAACATATTCATATTCAAGAAAGGAGTCCATGTCGTCTTGTAGTTGATCAATATTTTTAACTCCAATTTCTTCTGGAACAGTAGCATTTAAAATATTGGATTGAGCTGAAATATTCGCAGTAAAGAAGAGTGTTAATAAAGAAAAATAAGAAAATTTCATGTTTAATTAATTATAATAATAAAGTTTTCTACAACATAATTTGGAGTAACCGTA
>ENA-OSJC01001741-OSJC01001741.1-marine-metagenome-genome-assembly--contig:-NODE-1741-length-17319-cov-3.654970_pt1 | contig 17319 bp, 19 predicted proteins | sample MGYA00237885_ERZ534234 | MGnify/ENA primary metagenome ERZ534234 (study PRJEB26413, sample SAMN06343907) | marine metagenome | isolation source: coastal waters | place: Atlantic Ocean: West Antarctic... | reverse complement strand
CCACACATACACTTCATCCCAAGACACGACAATGATTGCAAACAGATAGGCGGAATGAGACACGCACATCCTGGTGCTGACCATAGGAAGTATTACTGATGCCAAGAAGAAAACAAACAAAGAAAATTACAGCAGGTCCGATATTCGTTTCTCCCGACGGTGGGGAGACTGTGTACCAACAATTACCAAATGGCAACCGTGTCCTGGTGGAACAATCACAGAAGGCCAAGGACGAGGAGACTGCCTACGAGGAAGCAGATATGGTGGGGGTGGAAGCGATCGAACTGAGAAGGCAATATCCAACACTGCAAAAAGCATGGGATCAATACCGTGTGATATGGGATCTTGTGGCAGACAAGTAAAAATTAATAAAAGCCGTATCAATAGATATAATTACACAATATGAAGGACAAAAAAACTCCATTCTGTAAAGTACCTTTTCTTATAGGATTCACAACAACCGATAATCGTTATCGTGATTGTTGTTCTAAACGACCTAGGTTAAACAGTGATCCCACACATGATTTCCAACAATGGTGGAAAAGCGACGAACTCAACAAGTTTAGGCAACAAATGATGGAGACCACGGAGTTTCCTCCGGAGTGTGCTTCCTGTTACATTTCCGAAAAGGACGAAGGTAATAATTACAGTAGTTTCAGAACTGCCGTCAACCAATGGCAAAGTACAGATTACACACATCCAGCAGGATGGAATATAATTTTTGGAAACACTTGCAATCTGGCATGTTGGATCTGTAACGAAGGTTCTAGTAGCGTGATATTCCAACACAAAAAAAGAGCTGGCTTATTGTCAGGCAACGATTTATCAGAGGACAACTTCCAAAAACTCTGGCCTGATCTGAGGCAGAACATTCTCAAGAGTTACGAACATCACGAGACAGTAAACATCACCCTGTTAGGTGGTGAGCCGTTGTACAACAAAACTGTGATAGATTTTTTACAAGAACTAGTAGACATGAATTTAGCCAGCAGGACAAGGTTGGAATTCCATACCAATGGCACTGTACATCCATATAAAATTTTTCCAGATGATAAAGAATCAACATGGCAACATGTTTGCATCTTTATAAGTCTCGATGCGGTCGGTCCACATGCCGAATGGTTACGTTACGGATGCAATTGGAACAAAGTTGACAAAGTAGTGGATTCTCTGATAGAGGTATCTGATTACGTGGAAATACAATGTACTCTTAATGTCCTAAATATCAATCAATTACAAGAGTTGTCATCTTACGCAGAAAGTAAAAATGTCAAGTTATCCATATCAGTGACCACAGAACCAGATTTCATGGCACTTAACAATTGGGACCTTCCAAAGGAATCGTTGTTAGTAAACAAGCAGTATGACCAATTCCGTCTATACTACGATTTAATAGGAACCACCCCTAAAGTTGGATCAAGCGATAGGTTAAAAAAATATATTCGTAGTTTTGATGGTGTCCGTAAACCTTTGAATGAGTTTGATAAAATATTTGCTGATTTAGAAGCTGTTAGGAATGAGCCTAATTCTTTTGTTTATAAGCATCCTATAACTGGAGAAACTAAAGAAGGCATTGGAGAAGCTCCTTTAAATTGGGGAGAATATCCATCTGGTATTGAAGATAACTCTATAGAAGCAAACGATTACGATGCTTTTAGAAGCCAGTTCTATCCCCTTCCCCATATTATGATTGAAGGAAGTAATGGAGAAGAAGATAGGTTTGGATTAACTAGTCCAGAAGCTATAGATATTTCTCGTAATATGCCAGAAGGAAGTCAGCTAACTGATAAAAACTGGATCTCTGCTTCTCGATTATTGCATGATTATTTTAATCCTAATGCGAAACCATTTGGAAGCACAGAAACAAGGGAAATTTACGATGGTGTTAATCAAGCTGGATATCCTGTTGAAAATGCTCAATTAGAAAATGCTAATGAATATGCCCTATGGGGAGTTAATTTTATGACTGCCTTTGATTATAACTTTACAGCTTTGGCTGTTAATTCAGCTAGACTAAGTAATGCTCCACCAGAAGTTGCTAAAGCCATGTATTACTTAATGGAAACAGCAGACAGAGAAGGAATGACATTAAAGAACTTTGGTAAAGGTGCTTTAGCTATGGCTGTTGATCCTTTTAATTTAGGTGTACTTGCTACATTTGGCATTGGAGTAGCTGGTAAATATGCTGGTCAGAAATTAACTAAAATGGGATTTAAGGAACTTCTTAAAAGTATTGTTATGTCTGCTCCTACAAAAGCTTCTGTTGCAACTGGAGCTGAAGCTGGATTGCTTACAGAGTATGACAATTTAGCCAGACAAGAAGTTAAAATCAATGCTGGAGAACAAGACGATTTTAATATGGCTGAAGCTAGATTAAGTGGTGGCATTGGAACTGTTTTAGGAGATAGAGCAACTGCTGGTATGGCTTCTGTTCTTGAAGGTGGTAGACGAATGTTAGTCGGAGCTGGGAAAGAAGCTGATAATTATTTAGCTAATAATTCTGGTGGAACTACTCTTAATATGGGAACTGATCCTACAGTCCCTATTGCTCAAGGTTTAAGTTCTATAGGTAAGGCTTTAGACGATACAACACCTAAAGTAGATCAAGATTATTTAGGCTTCTATTCAAAGGCTTTAGAGGTAACTAAAACTTTAAAACAAGAAAAAGGATCTGGACAGCAATTTAAAGGAATGTTGATTAAGAATGGTGTTAAGCAAGATGAATTAGATTGGCTTGGATTAGATGAAGTTTTAAGTAAAGACAAAGTTACTAAGGCTGAAATAGAACAGCACATCAATGATAATAGAATTAGAGTTGTTGAAGAAATAGCTATGGATGATGGAACATCTAAAGAAATGGATTGGACATACAGAAATCGAGAAAGTATGACACCAGAAGAAGCTTATGGAGATGACTACATTCCAGAAGAAGCACAGCAAATTATGGAAGATTTTAATTCAGACTTATCAGAATTAGACCTTCCTATGACTATAGAAAGAGCTACTGAAATTGCAATAGAACAATATGAGCCAATTAATAGACTTGTTGATGCTAATACAGGTTATACTATTACAGGTAATGATAGTGTTGGTTATTCAATATTTAAAAATAGAGAAGATAGTTCTAGTTGGAAAAATAGCTTAAATAATGGAGATAATAATAACTTGGAAACAACTTATTCATTAAATGAAGCTCAACTACAAGCTGAAAATATTGCTTTAAATAATTCAGATTTAAATCCATATGAAGGGGGTGCTAGATGGAAAAATCATACTGTGGATGAAGGAGAAACAGGAGATAATTATACAGAAACTAAATTGATATTAGATAATAGTAAAGAAGGCGATTTCTATGAAAATGCACATTATGACGAAGCTAATATTCTAGCATCAATAAGACATACAGATAGAATTGCAGATGATGGAAGCAAGGTGTTTTTTGTAGAAGAAATCCAATCTGATTGGGGACAGCAAGGAAGAAGAGAAGGATTTAAGCCTACTAACAAAGAATACAAAAACACAGAAAAAGAAATCGAAAAATTAACAGCAGAACACGAAAAAGAAATTAATTCTTATACAATTAAACAAGGCGATAAACGAATACCTTTTGCCGATTGGTTTTATGCAAAAAGAAAAGAAATGGCAGTTTCTGAACATGATAAAATTATGGCTGATGGTAAAGACTTTAGAGCATTATCACAACACTTTATAAGTGGAATAAGAGCTGGGAATATTACTGGAAATGTAGAGAAATCTAAATATCCAGATTATCAAATGTCTTTGGATAATATAGAATCTATGGAAATGGAAATCGGTAGCAAAAAAGAAGCTTTGTATAAAAGAGTTCCACAAGCTCCATTCGTTACCGATACAAATAAATGGACAGCCTTAACAATCAAACGATTAATGGCAAAAGCTGAAGAAGAAGGTTATGACAGTATCGCATTTAGTGCTGGTATTATTCATGCTAAGAGATGGAACAATCAAGGATTAAAAACTTATTACGATAAAGTTCTTCCTTCAGTAATTAATAAAGTAGTTGGTAAAATAGATAATAGTTCTATTGGTACTGTTACAATGATGAAGGGAAATAGATCTTCAGAGCTAGATGATTTTCCACAATTATCAATTAGACTTACTCCAAAGATAAAAGACACAGTTAAAAAAGGACAAGCATTATTTTCTGCTGGTGGTTTAGTAGGTGCTTCAATGTTGAGTTCACAAGGCGAGAATAGTGAGGTTATGAATGGCAATACCTAATGATCCAGTAATAGAAGAAACTATATCTCCTGTAATAACAAATGAAAATGTTATTCCAGAAGAACAAGTTATTGCAAAAGATTCAGATATTGATGGTAATGAAATATTAAATAGTGAGCAACAATACGAACAACATGCAAGCTTGAGTAAAGGTATTTCTAAAGTTACTAGGACTGTTACAGATGGAGTTTCAAATTTCTTTGAAAGTGGAGCTGATACACTAGTTTCTCCAGCAGTTAAAAAACAAAAAATCAAAGATGCAAAAAATAATCAAAACATTATAGATCAATCTGTTGATGACAATCCTATAGTCGTTTCAGCTAATGGAGAACTAAGAATAAGAAGAGCTAATCCAGATGAAATGGAGTTGCTTAGTGGATATGGTAAAGGTAGCCAACCAATTAAGGTTTCTGAACAAGGTGGTAAGAAAAAAAAATGGAAACAAGATGGAAAGATAATACTGCCTAATTTAGACAATATTAAAAGTCTTGATGGAGATCAAGACAGTTTAGATAAATTTCTAGCTTCAACATACCTAGCATATAAAAATAAAAAAATTGATGGTAAAAAGATATTAGAAAAAGGTAATCGTGGTTTCAAAGAAATAATAGCAGATGCCAATAAAATTGGATCGGCAGATATATTTCTTAAATTAATGAATAGAAAAAAAGGCGATGCTAATTTTACTGATGCAGAACTTTTAGCTACTAGAAAAACAATTATCTCATTGCAAATACAGGCAAAAAGTTTACTAGACAAAGCTATTAAATCTGGAAACCTTTTAGATTTAGCAAAAGCTTCACAAGCGATTTCAATAGAAGGTTATGCAAGTATACAGCTTACAAAAGTTTCAGAAGATATTGGAAGAGCTTTAGTATCTAATAAAATTATATCATCCCCTTCTGCATCTAGAACATCTGGGATGGCTTCAATGTTAGAAGCTGTCGATGGTGGAACTGGTACTGCTGTCATTAATGAACAAAACCTTGCAGAGTTTGTTGAAGCTTATGGTGGGGAAGAAGGTCTAAGACAATTCTTAGCTATGTATAATAGACTTCCTAATGATAATGCTAAAAATCAGTTTGCTAAACATAGTATATATAAAAAGGCTGGAGCTAGTTTAATTGAAATATTTCAATCAGCTCTATTATCTAATCCCCTAACTCATTCATTTAACTTTGCTGGGCAATTTGGATTTCAACAATTATTAATTTTAGAAAGAGCCTTTGGTGGAGAAGGTGCTGAAGCTATGGCTATGATTAAAGCTCAATTTAAATATATGCCACAAGCTTTAAAAGCTGGATGGCATGCTTTAAAATATGAAAAATCAATGACAGAAGCATCCACAAAACTTGAAAGTAATATGAAAGCAATAAGCAGAGAAGCTTATGGACTTAGAAATACTGAAGAAGGTGGTGGATTTGGCGAAAATGCTTTTGCTAATTTTGCTGATGGCTTTGGTGTTATGATGAGATTGCAAGGTTACAGACCTATGTTAGCTATGGATGACATGTTTAAAAGTATACTTAGAGGGATGCAATTAGAAGCTCTAGCTGTAAGATCTAAAAAAGATGGTTATACTTCTGTAATGGAAACAGGCAAAGTGCCAAAAGGATATAAAGGTACATTAACAGAATATGCAAATGAACAAGCATCTTCAGCACATTTAAAAACATTACATTCACAAACAGCATTTGATGAAGCAAGTCAGTTTGCTAGAATGGGAACATTCCAAGATGACTTAGAAGGATTTTTCGGTAATCCAAATTTTAGTGCAATAATGAATACTCCTTTAATGAAGATATTTATTCCATTTTATAAAACACCTACAAAAATTGTTCAAAGAATTATGGAGAGAACACCGATTGGTTTGTTAATGCCATCTGTTTTTAGAGATCAATTAATTAATGGCTCTCCTTTACAAAGAAAACAGGCTTTAGCTAAAATCGGATTAGCTTCTGGTGTTTCAGCAACAACAATGGCTCTTTCATCTGGATTAATTTCAGATGATTTTGTTATTACTGGTTATGGAGAAACAGATCCTAAAGCCAGAAAAACATGGTTAGAAACTAACAAGCCATACTCTATTGGGATTAAACAAGAAGATGGCACATGGGATTGGGTAAGTTATAAACGAATAGATCCGATATCTGGTGTTCTTGGTTTCTTTGCAGATACAGCATACACATTTAGATCTAGTGATGATCAAGAATTAATATTTGATGGTTTTTTAAATACAGTTATTGCTAGTGCTAGATACGTTACAACATCCCTTCCAATGACACAATTTATCGGAAGCATAATTGATACTGCTGGATCAAGCTTTGAAACTCAAGGTGGTAAAACTAAAAGAATTATGGAGCTTATAGCTAAACAAGCAACAACAACTGCTGGAACTATAATTCAACAAGTCGGAACTGGTGGATTATATGGTCAAGGAATGTCTGGTACTATTGAAAGATATGTAAGTCCAGAAGCTTCAAATGTTATGCCAGAAGAAAGATATGGGTATATTCCAACAATAGGTATGCCATCTTTTCTTAAAGGTCATTATGAAGGTTTAAATCAATTAAGATCAAGAATACCTTCTCTATCTAAATCATTGCCAACAAGGACTAATAGATGGAATGAGCCATATAAACAATCTAATGGAGCAGTATGGGAAACAATAATACCATATCAAGTTGAAAATAAAAAAGCTGGAAATGTTATAAATACAGAACTCAATAGAATTGGATTAGGCTTTAATAATCTTCCTAAAAATATGGGAGAGCCAATGTTAGAATTATCTGGAGTACAGTATCAAAGATATATTGAATTATATAATAATCCTATGTCCACTAAGTTTAAAAAATTATTAGATCAAGATGGTAATATTCCCAATGTTTTAGATGCTTTTAAAAATACTATTGAAGGTAAAATTGAATTTGATGGAGAATGGATATTTGATGATAATCAAGAAAATTATTCAAAAATGTATCAAGGAGAATTACAGCCAGAATTAGTTGCTTCTAGTAGAAAGCATAAAATAACAATTCTTAGAAGGATTGATAGTCAATATAAAGATATAGCAAAAAAATTAATGTTTTTAGAATATCCAGATTTATTAGCTGTTAAACAACAAAGAAATTCTTATGAAGATGAATATGGAAAAAATCCACCAATGATTAATGCTCCAAGTAAAAATGATATAGATACAGCTAATCAAACTAACCAACAAATATTAGATAGTGCTGTAAGGTAATCATGGAAAATTCACATGACAGAATATTAATTTTAATGTATAAAGACAGTAAGGAAGGTATAGAGTATGGCAACATTTAGTTTAAATGATACTGTTCGTAGAGCCATTTCAACAGGAAATGGAAGCACAAAGTCTTTTGCCTTTTCTTTTCAAATCAATGCAATAGCAGATATTAAAGTTTATGTTGATGGAACTTTAAAAACTCAAGGTACTGGATCAGCTAACTATGCAGTACAAAATGGATCTGGAGTTGCTGGACTAACTAATACTGGAACTGGCTCTGTGGTGTTTGTTACAGCTCCTTCAAATGCGACTACAATAACAATTCTTTCTGATATCCCTCTTTCTAGAACTTCATTATATACATCTGGTGGAAACGTAACAGCTTCAGCTTTAGAAGATGATTTTGATACTATAACAATGGCTCTTGGAGATAGAGAAGAAAGAGATGCAAGATCCTTACAAGCTCCTGTTCAAGATCCAATATCTATTAATATGACACTACCAGCTAAAGCAAATAGATTAGGAAAACTTTTAGGATTTAATTCTTCTACTGGTAATCCAGAAGCTACATTTACAACAGCCAATGGACAAACATTAACTGCTATTGCTTCTCAAATTGCTACGTTAGCTGGGATATCTGGAAATATTACGAGTGTGGCTGGGATATCAGCATCTAATCTTTCTACTGTAGCTGGGATTGCATCTAATGTGGGAACTGTAGCTGGCATTTCTAGTGCTGTTTCTACAGTAGCTTCTAATATAAATAATATTAATTCGTCTAGTGCTAATGCTACAATTGCTCAAAATTATGCAACCAAAGTTAATGGTGTTGTTCCAAGCACATCTGATTTTTCTTCTAAAGCACAAGCTGTTGGTGGTGTTGGTGTAACTGGTGTAACTGGATCAGCTAGAGAATGGGCGATCGGTGGTGGTACTAATCCTAACTCAACAGTTCATGTTGATAGTGGAGATGATTACTCAGCTAAAGGTTATGCCATTGGTGCAATAGACAGAGGTTCTGATACTGGGAAACACTCTGCTAAAGACTGGGCAACTTATACAGCAGGTACAGTCGATGGCTCAGCTTATTCAGCTAAGTATTGGGCAACTCAATCGGCTGCATCTAAAACAGAATTTTCTAACATCTATCATGGTTCAGCATCTAGTAATCCGACTGGGGGAACTGTCACGGCAGGAGATTTGTACTTTAATAACAGTGCTAATGTACTTAAATTCTATAATGGAAGTGCATGGATAACAGTCGCGGCAACAGATACATCAACATTCGCATCAAAAGGATTTGCGACAGCCATGAGCGTGGCATTATAGGGAGTAAGATATGGCACAAGATTTTGAACGACTTTTCTTAACAGGAGTGGGAACAACTCCTCAAGACATACCTAATGGTTCAGACTTTAATTCAGATGATACTCTCATAGGTATCAACATAGCTAACACAAGTGCCAATGCTATAACGGCATCATGTTTTATGACATCTAGTGTGCTGAGTTATGGTGCTGATTTTACATTTGTTGTTACTGTTGCTGGTGGTAATTTCTTAATAGATGGTCAGACCAAACCACAACTTACATTATACAAAGGTTTTACATATACATTTGATGTAAGCCATAGCAGTAATAGTGGTCATGTTTTACGATTTGCTACACAAGCTGAAGGTGCTAATAGTTCTATTATTACTGCTGGTGTAACTGCAACTGGTACACCTTCACAAGCTAATGCAAAGGTTGTGATTACAACTTCATCATCAACAGCATCAACATTATATTATTATTGCACTCAACATACTGGGATGGGTAACTCAATCACAGTTACTAACGTGCATTATATTTTGAAAGATGCACCAATACCAAGTGGATCGGCATTACAGCTTTTAGATGGTGGTGCTAAAATGGTGGTGCAAAGTGGAGATAGAATGTTTTTCCAATCAAACACAGTGTCAAGCTTAGACGTTTGGCTCAGTCGTGTAGATGCGATTTCAGTGTAATGCCATACATCGGAAACAAATCAGACACAGCTTTTACAAGTCTTATTAAGCAAGACTTAACTGGTGCGAGTGGAACTAGTCTTGTTCTTAGCCATGCTGTAGCTAATGCCAATGACATAGCATTGTATATAAATAATGTTAGGCAAGAACCTACAACTGCATACACAGCTTCTGGAACAGCAGTTAGTCTTACTGGAAGTGTAGCAACATCAGATGATATCTATTTAATTTATTTAGCAAGAGCAGTGCAAACAACTGTTCCCCCCGATGGTTCAGTAACAACTGCAAAGATAGCCGATGATGCAGTCAATCTAACATCTAAGGTAACTGGTGTTCTTCCAGTAGCCAATTCGCAAACAAATACTCCTGCATTTAGAGCTATTAGAACTAGTGCTTTAGCACAAACTCAAAATAACCAAACCCTCATGCTATACAATGCAGAACAATATGATACTCACAATGCATACAACACAAGTAATGGTAGATTTACACCTCAAGTAGCAGGAAAATATTTCGTTAATATGTCGATTGGTATGGATGGTTTGGGTGCAAGCAATACCTTGCAATTAGTACTAAAGGTTAATGGAGCTGACTGGGCTGTAGGTTACACAGTCGGTGGAGCAGGATTTCAACTTGCTTCAGTAATAACTTTAGATGCTGATGATTATGTAACTGCTCATTTTAAGACTAATTGTGCTAGTAGTGTTACAGTCACTGGTCAAGCTCCGAAGACTCATTTTGAAGCATTTAAATTAATAGGAGTATAGAATGGCATTAAGCAAAATATTACCTAAATCAATTGCTTCTAATCTTGGGAAACGTAGACTTAATATAAATGGTGATTTTTCAATAGCTCAAAGAGGAGCAACTTTTAATTCTGTTGCCCACAATGCTCGTACTTTAGATTTGTGGCAAGTGTATAAAGAAGCTGGTGCATTAAATATTACACAATCAACTGATGTTCCATTATTTCTTTTTAAAAATAGTTTTAAATCAGATACAGCTACTGCTGTATCTGGAGCAACTCCAGGATTAAATTGTTTTGTTCACAAATTAGAAGGGTCTGATGTTTCGCATTTAGGTTGGGGAACATCTGTTGCTAAATCTATTGCTATATCATTTTGGGTTAAGAGTACAAAGACTGGTATCTTTACTGTTGCAATAAAAAACTCTGCTGGAGATAGAGCTTACCCAGCAGAATACACAGTAAACGTAACTAATACTTGGGAATATAAACAAATAATTGTTCCTGGAGATACAACTGGAACTTGGTTAATTACAAATGGAATAGGTATTCAAATAATACAAACTATTTCTGTTGATGCTACTCGTAGAGCAAGTGGTAATGCTTGGGGTGCTGGTAATATTTATGCTTCAACAAATCAAGTCAATGGTATCGACAATGCAAATAATAATTGGATAATGGCTGGATTCCAAGTTGAAGTTGGCTCGGTTGCCACACCATTTGAGCATAGGTCATTTGGGGAAGAGCTTCATCTTTGCAAACGCTATTATAATTTGTTAACAACTGGATCAGCTAGTAAATACATGAGTATGGCATCAGCTTATAATACAGCTCAAGTTACTGGAGTTATACAACTTAATCCTACAATGAGGGCAACTCCCACGATAGATATAGTGTCTGGTACAAATTATTATAGATGCACATTTAACGCTACAAATTTTGACTTTAATACAATTGCCATTGATGGAGCTGATAACAAGCAAGTTTTATGGTCTAAAGGTGGTTTGTCAAGTTTAACTTCTGGGTCTGGAGGTTGGCTACAAACAACAAACACAGCATCTTACATGGCATTTAAATGTGATCTTTAGGAGTTAATATTATGATTGATACAGTAACGAAAAATATAAGTGTAATTACAGGTGAACTGTGCAGTTATCAAGTAACACAAGTTAATACTAATAGAGTTTTATCTGTGCCACTAGACCCTGCTAACACAGACTACCAAGAAATTCTTGTGTGGGCAGCAATAGATGGCAACACAATAGAGGATGCAGATTAATGAGTAGTTTAACAGTTCAAAATATACAAGGTTCGGCGAGTAGTAGTAATACTATAAACGTTGCGAGTGGGCATAAGATAACTGGAGCTGCAGGATCTTTAGTAGCACCGGGTCAAGTGATACAAGTATATCAACATACCAGTACAGCAACAGTATCAAATACAACAACAACTTATAAAAGTACTGGTTTATTTTTAACATTTACTCCATTTAGTAGCTCAAGTAAATTTTTAGTTAGTTTTAATGGCTATGGAACAAATGGAACAAATACTAAAAAAGCCGTTGCTAACGTCTCTATTAATCCTTCAAGTTCAACTAATGCTGGAACAGTCCTTGCTGGTGGAACTTTATTAGCTACAGGAACTATGGGAATGGCAATGAATCATTCAAATTCAGGTCAACTTGTATCAGCTTTATCTGCCTCACTTTTACATGCACCAGCTACAGCTTCAGCAGTAACTTATAATGTTGTCGTTAAGCAAGAAGGTGGTGGAATAGCTTACTGGGCAGGTTACAATATCTTGACAACGTTAACTGTTATGGAGATCGCACAATGAGTACTCTCGGTAAGTCTCCACAGTTTGGTGTATATCAAAGAATGGATGCTATCACTGGTACAAGTGACTCATCATATACACTAAACATTAATAATATACCACAACCAAATTTAATTGCAGAACAACTAATTGTATCTATTAATGGTGTTATTCAAGCACCAAACTCTGCTTATACTGTGACAGGAACCACTATAACATTTAGTGAAGCAATTGATTCAAGTGATACTATTGATTTTATAACTGCATTAGGTGAAGCGCACAGTACAAGCACAGTTTCAGATAATGTGATAACTGCATCTAAGTTAAATGATGCAATAGGAATTACAAATACACCAGTAAGAAAAAATCGAAATAGTATATCAACAGGATTTACTTTAGACTCAAATGATAATGCAATGGTCGCAGGACCTATAACTATTGACTCAGGAGTTTCAGTAGTCATTAACGGATCGATGTCGATAGTATAGGAGAAGACATGGCATTAACGAGAGTAAAAAAAGTACCAACCGCAAACTTAGTTCAAGGGAGTAGCTTTTTAACAGGTATGCCTGCTGGTAGTGTGATACAGACAGTTGCGGCTCAATTGCAATCATCAAACACCACGCCAAATACAAGCTTTGGTGATGTTAATGGAACATCTATAGCTATAACACCATCAAGTACATCAAGTAAGATTTTTATTTCTTGGAATTGTGGTGGTATGGCTAATAATACGAATAATTCTATTAGATTTAAAATATTTCGAGGTTCAACAGAAGTAAGGTATATACCTAGATATGGTTATAGTACAAATACAAATGGGTCGATTTGGGTTCCATGTCCAATAGCTATTCAATATTTAGATTCACCTTCAACTGCTTCTTCAGTAACATATAAATTGCAATGTGCAACTCAAAATGATGGAGATTTTAGAATCAATGATGAGCCTGATGCAAAAGATTCTATGGTTGTAATAGCTATGGAGATTAAAGGCTAATGTTTAAACTGTAACTTGTATAAATAGAATTATAATCCATTGGGGAGAGTGAACCGATGCCTACAGCACAACAAAAAGATTTCGTTGTTAAGAACGGAATTATAGTAAATCAAAACATTACGATTAATGGCAAAGCGCACGACCGAATACTTGATTCGGCCGACGTGTTAATTGTATCTCCACTCGGTGATCCAGCTGGAACGGCTGTAGCATTAGCAATAGCGTTAGGATAACATATGGCAAACTTATTTAAACTACAAACAAAAAAAAATATTGGAATTGCTGATTCTGCCGTATATACATGTCCAAGTAATACTGCTACAACAATAATAGGATTAAACCTTTCTAACAAAACATCTTCTGCAATCACTGCCGATGTCACATTATTAAATAATGGTGGAGATAGTTGTTTCTTAGTTAAAGATGCTCCAATACCAATTGGAAGTTCATTAGTTGCAGTAGGTGGAGATCAAAAAGTGGTTATGAATGCTGCAGATATTATTAAAGTAAGTTCAAGTACAGCAGCTTCCGTCGACGTAATATTAAGTATTTTGGAGATTACATAATGGCTGGGATACTGAGTGTATCACAAATTCAAGGACTAGCAACTTCTTCTACACCTACAACTGTACAGATTGCGAGTGGACATGTATTAAATGCACCCGGGCATGCAATTCAAGTTGTTCATGCAACAGCAACAAGTGCAGTATCACAGAGTGGTAGTACCACAACATTTGCTGATACAGGTTTATCTGCTTCGATTACACCAAGTTCATCTAGTAGTAAAATACTCGTAACTGGTTATCTATCATTTTATGCAGCTGGGGGGAGTAATGGAAGTATGCAATTTAACTTTGCAGTTTGTGATGGCAGTAATAATATTTTAGATGGCACTAGTGCTGACAATGAAGGTTATAGAATTAATGAAGCATATGCCATGGCATTTAAACATCCAATTAATTTTTTACATTCACCTAATACAACGAGTTCGTTTACTTATAAAATGAGAATGAACGCAAAACTTTCTAATAATTCTGCGGTTTTACACTGTCAAAAAGGTGGCACTGGTAACAATATTAGCAGAATTACTTTAATGGAGATCGCAGGATGAGCCGTGTAGTCGTAAATGAGATCGAGGCTAAAATTGGTAGTGATATTACATTTAACGATACTGTTAAGATTGACACTATTAAAGGTAAGACGACTGCAGATGTAATTAATGTTCAAACAGGTAGTGTGACATCAGTTTTACAATTAGGAATTGCATCTCATGCTTTACACTTTAACCACAAAACACCTGCTATAATAAAATCATGGAATTTAAGTAGTGTAGCAGATGATGCAGCAGGAGAATATACAGTAACAATAACAACAGCTTATTCTGATATAAATTATATAATGACTAATTCAAATAATTTTGATGCTAATGGCCAAGGTGATGCAGCAGGTGGTCAATTACATTCTGATAACTCATCTGGAAATGAAGTAGCACCCACAACAACTGCATATAAAGTTAGAACAGATAAAAGTGGTACAGCTACTGGTGATTTAAAGTATGGTTACACCACAATACATGGAGACATTGCATAATGGCGTACTTAGGATCAAATGCAAATCAAACTGTAGAGCTAAGAAATACAAGATTTAGATTTACTGCAACCGAAGGACAAGCATCTTTCAGCGGGAATGATGCAAATGGTGTATCGTTATCTGCAATTGATAGCGCAAGTCATGTATATTTAAATGGAGCTAAATTATCTCCTGATGGTGACTTTACAACTAATGGCACTAATGTAGTATTAGCATCAGCAGCTTATCTTAATGACATTATAGAAATTGTTGAGGTTTCACAAGTTACAGTTACTGACGTAGGAGGAGCTGCTAAAAGATCTGGTGATATCTTTACAGGCGGAGTTACTGCTCCAACGATAACACTTAATAATTCCGCTCAACCTACAGGAAGTCAGGCTATTAAATATAGTAATGCACCATGGTTGGGGAGTAATTCAATAATACGAACAAACGCAAATAATATAGCCGAAAATATTTTAATTGATTCTGCAACAAACGGTATGAGCGCAGGACCAGTACAAATTGATTCTGGTTTTACAGTAACAGTTAATGGTGAATGGAGTATAGTGTGAGTACGTTAAAGACAAATACAATACAGGCAGCGACTGGAACCACTGTGAGTCTTGCATCAGGTCATACTCCATCGGGATTTGTACCAGCTGGAGGAATTTTGCAAGTTAAACAATCAATAAGCGCTACAGCTAGTTCCGCTTTTAACAGCCGAACTTTTACAGATATTCCAGGAATGTCTGTCTCAATTACACCAAGTTCAACATCATCAAAGATACTCGTTAGTACATCATTGTCTTGGGGAAGCGCTGCAAATCCTTATGGAGGAGTAAGAATATTAAGAGATAGTAGTAATATAGCGATTGGTCCTAACACATCTTCTGGAGATACAAGAGCCACTTTTGGTTTACAAGGAGTAGATAATGCGTATCGATTAATGTGTGATAATTTTCAACTTTTAGATACAGCAGTTAGTACAACAAGTGCAGTTACTTACAAGTTACAGTGGAGCACAGGCGTAGTTCTATATTTAAATAGAGTAAATACTTTGCAATCAGGCAATGCAAATACAGTAAGTGGTGTATCAACAATAACTGTAATGGAGATTGCAGGATGACAACTAAGTTAAGAGCAGCAAGTTTTCAAGATAATGCAATAACTACAGCCAAGATAGCTGCAAATGCAGTTACTTCTGCTAAAATACCTGCAAATGCGATAGGTAATTCAGAGTTAGATCTAACTGCGGATTATGCTTTGACTGGAACTGTAAGTGGTGCTGGTGGTGGAAATATGGAATTGGTATCTAAAGTCACTAGTGTTACAACAGATTTAACTGCATTAGTTATATCTTTACCAGAAACAACAGACTTTGAATATCTTAAATTAATCATAAACTTAAAATCAGAAACAGGAACTAGTGGTAGGTGGAAAATGGTTGTTAGAAACACAGCGGACAATGCTTTTGATACTGGTAGCACAGACTACAGATATATGTATACATACAACTACAATAATGGTAGTGGTGCAGGAAATGCTCAAAAAGGTGACGTAAATGGTGCATCTTATATTGAATTTAACGAAGCAAACGCGGGAGATGGTTCTGATGATTTTGAAACTTTTCATTTAGTTTTAGATATGTATCACACAGTAGGCACATCTAAATTTCCAAGATTTAATTGGCAACATGGTATGGAAAAAAGACATAATGATGCATATACTTACAATTCTACTGGTTCTGCAATGTGTAGTACAGCTATAGGATTAGATCAAATAAAACTAAATAAAAATGACGGATCTGAATTTACTAATCAAGGATATACTTTATATAAGGTGATAAAATAATATGGCATATCTAGGTAGAGCACCAAACATTGGAGAGTTTAAGAAAGTAGATGTTACGTCTTGGGCGTTTAATGCATCTTCTATTTCCTTTCCACTAGGACACCAAGTTGGTGATGTTAATCAACTTATAGTGTCATTAAATGGTGTTATACAAGAACCAACTTCAGATTTTGTATTACAAGCAGGTGGTAACAATTTAGTATTTACTACAGCACCAGATTCAGGTGATTCATGTTTTGCAATATCAATTGGTGGTAATGCTGGTGATGCAGTAGGAACAGGAAGTATTACTGCAGATAAGCTAGCAGCAAATTTAAAAACATTTGACGAATTTACAAGAATATTTCTTGGAGAATCAGATAGTTGTACATTATCATTTACGCCATCAGCAAAAGGCGCTTTATTAGTTTCAATAGATGGCGTAATACAAGCACAGTCTAACTTTACTCTAAGCAGTAACACTATATCGTTTGATTCAGCACTTGATTCTAATTCAGTATTAAGAGTTGTAGATCTTGGAATTAAGAGTGCAGTATTTGTACCAGTCGATGGATCAGTAACATCGGGTAAACTTGCAGATGCATCTGTAAAAGTTTCAAATCTAGATTCATCAATAGTAATAAATAATGTACCAATACGAGTTAACACACAAAATATTATAAGTAGTATTACAGTGGATTCGGGAAAGAACGCATCGGTGATAGGACCAATAACAATAGACTCAGGTGTTAACATAACAGTTAACGGAAACTTTACGGTGATATAATGGCAGGAATACTAGGACTTACAGAATTACAACATCAAAACGGAACAAGTGCTATGACTGT
>ENA-OSJC01001736-OSJC01001736.1-marine-metagenome-genome-assembly--contig:-NODE-1736-length-17363-cov-12.623857_pt1 | contig 17363 bp, 16 predicted proteins | sample MGYA00237885_ERZ534234 | MGnify/ENA primary metagenome ERZ534234 (study PRJEB26413, sample SAMN06343907) | marine metagenome | isolation source: coastal waters | place: Atlantic Ocean: West Antarctic... | reverse complement strand
AAACATTGTAATTGCAAATCGCATCGTACTTAAAAGACTAATAAAACTTTTTAAATTTTTATTGGATGTTTTCAAAAAATATACGCATTAGTTATGTAAATAAATGACAGCTTAGGCTAATTTAAGTTGCATGTTGGTTGGCTATCTTAAACCTTGGATATAATCTGCTACCGACTGCATCTCTTGTTCTGTTAATTTTTGGGCTATTGTTCTCATAACTTCAGCAGGATCATTTTTTCTTAATTCAAGCCTAAATGCATTTAATTGTGCGAGGGTATATTCAGAATGTTGCGCATTTAATCTTGGGTATTTATCTGGTATGCCATGTCCTGATGGTCCATGACAGCTGGCACAAGCTGCCACGCCCTTATTTTTTATTCCTGCACGAAAAATATTTTCCCCTAGAGAGCCAACACCATTTTCTATTGCTGATGACAATAAAATATTTTGTTCAGAGAAATAATGGCCAAGATTTATCATGTCTTCCTCAGTTAAATTAGCAACCATGCCAGCCATAACTACATTTTCTCTCAACCCACTTTTAAAATTATTAAGTTGTTTTGTAATATAAGCGGCATGCTGCCCTGCTAATTTTGGATTAACTGTAACTACACTATTGCCGTCAATTGCATGGCAAGCAATACATAAATTGTTAATAATTTTTTTTGTACTGACTAGTTCTGATGAAGAAAGCTTTGTTTCAGCAATAGCTGTAAAAGTAAAAAAAACTATAATCAAACTAACAAACTGAATAATTCTTATCATTAGGACTCCGAAGTTAATTCCTTAAGGGGCTACATTTTAACTAAAATAAGCACAACGTGATAGCATTAACTCTAGACTAAAGGGAGAAAAATGGCTTTTTTACAAAATGCTAGATTTGTTATTTCAGTAAATCACTTTGATGAACTTCCTATTGATGAAGGAATTGAAATTGCATTTGCTGGAAGATCAAATGCTGGAAAATCAAGCGCAATAAACTCTTTAAGCAAACAAAATCGTCTTGCTTATGTTAGTAAGCAGCCTGGTAGAACGCAATTAATAAACTTTTTTAGTATTGGTGAGCATATGTCATTAGTTGATCTTCCTGGTTATGGTTATGCAAAAGTCCCTGGGGCCATTAAAGATCATTGGGTAAAAACGTTACCTCGATACCTCCAAGAAAGAAATAGCTTAGCTGGGCTTGTTATTGTTATGGATATAAGAAGGCCCTTAACTAAACTAGATACTCAAATGCTTGATTGGTTTGCTCCAAGACAAAAACCGATTCATATTTTGCTTACGAAATCTGATAAGTTATCAAAAGATAAATCGCTTAGAGCTCTTTCTGATGTTAAGAAAATAGTTCAAACCCAATGGGCTGATTCGTTCCACACAAAATTTACTGTTCAGCTATTTTCTAGTTTAAAAAAACAAGGGCTTGAAGAAGCAGATGAAATTATTCAAAGTTGGTTAGCTCTTAATAAAAACCATATCCCAAACTTGGTGTCCTAAGTTAACCCCTCGATTTTCATACTTAGTTTTAGGTCTATATGAGGGTTTTTTTGAAAAATCAATATTTTTAGCTTTATACATTGAATTGTTCTTAAATATTTCTATTATCCAATTGGCATAATCTTCCCAATCTGTGGCTATATGAATATAGCCTTCTTTTTTTAATTTCCTGCTTATTAATTCTAAAAAAGTTTGCTGTATCAATCTTCTTTTATTGTGGCGTTTCTTATGCCATGGGTCTGGGAAAAAAATATGAATGGCATCAATGCTTTCATCTAGGGTCATTTTTTCTAAAACTTCCACCGCATCATGCTGAATAATTTTTAGATTTTTTAGATTTTTTTCTTTTATTTTATTTAAAAGATTTCCAACCCCTGGGGAATGGACATCGATTGCAATGAAATTAGAGTCACTTAGAGTTTCAGCAATTTCAGCAGTTGTATGTCCCATACCAAAACCTATTTCAATAATTCTTTTTCCTTGGTGATTAAAAATAGCATCCCAGTTCAAAATATTATCCCCAAAAGGAATAGCATAGAGCGGGGAAAGTGACTTAACACCTTCTGCTTGATGTTTAGTAAGCCGTCCCTGTCTGAGTACATAACTTCTAATAGGTCTGATTTTAGATATAGTCATTAAATTAACAAATTTTTCATATTGATAGAATAGATTATAATAGCTTCAAATAATATTTAAACCGAATATGAGCAAAAAAAAACAAGTTGCAATAATTACTGGCGGGGCCAAAAGAGTTGGTGCGGCAATATGTCGAAGACTGCATAAAGCTAATATTGACTTAATTATTCATTACAAAAGTTCAAGGATTGAAGCAAATTCTCTTCAAAATGAATTAAATAAAGCTAGAAAAGGCTCTGCCTCGATAATTCAAGCAGATCTTTTAGACCCAAACAGTTATTCCTTGATAATCAATGAAGCAATTCGGATTTATGGGCAATTAAATTTTCTTATTAATAATGCCTCGTCCTATTATCCGACTAATATAGAAGATGTTGATGAATCAAATTGGAATGAGCTTATTGGGAGCAACCTTAAAGCATCTCTTTTCTTATCAAAAGAAGCTAGCCCTTTTTTAAAAAAATCTAATGGCTCCATAATTAACATTACTGATGCACATATAACGAACCCTAAGAAGAACTACATTATATATTCAATTGCAAAATCAGGATTAACTACCTTAACTAAATCACTTGCCCAAGAGCTTGGTCCTGACATCAGAGTAAACGCTGTTGCACCAGGGCCTGTTCTATGGCCAGATAAATCGGATGAATTTGACGTGCAGTACCGCAAAAAAGTTATTTCACAAACTATGCTCAAAAAAGTTGGTAATGCAGATGATATTGCCAAAGCAGTTGAATTCTTATTATTAAATGCACCATTTATTACTAGCCATATATTAAATGTAGACGGAGGCAGATCATTCAATAGTGAATAAAGAATTTAAAGTTTTATCATTAAATAACAACAATACTTTTAATTATTCTTTGATTTAGCTTGAATAGTTCTAACTTTATCCTTATGATGCATAATTTTTACTGCTGTAAAAGTTAAAAATACAATGACAAAACTACTCATAGTTGAATCTCCTTCTAAAGCAAAAACATTATCTAAGTATTTAGGGAGCGACTTTGAAGTTCTAGCATCTTATGGACACATAAGAAACCTGCTTCCAAAATCAGAAGGTATTGATACAGATAGTTTTGAAATGAAATATGCTTTAATTGATAGAAATAAAAAACATATAGATGCAATCACAAAAGCAGTAAAAAAATCTGACGAGGTACTTTTAGCTACTGATCCTGATAGAGAAGGCGAGGCAATAGCCTGGCATATTGCTGAAATCTTAAATGAAAAAAAATTACTAAAAAATAAACTAATAAAAAGAGTTGTATTCCAAGAAATTACAAAATCAGCAATTATTCAAGCAATTGAAGAGCCAAGAGATATAGCACTGGCTTTAGTAAGGGCACAACAAGCAAGACAAGCTTTAGATTATCTAATAGGGTTCAATTTATCCCCTTTGCTATGGTCAAAAATACGTTATGGTCTTTCTGCAGGTCGCGTTCAAAGTCCTGCACTTAGACTAATAATGGAGCGTGAAGCTCAAATTGGGAAGTTTGTAGCAAAAGAATATTGGACTCTACATCTAGAAGCAAAGAAAAATCAATCTCAATTTTCTTCAAAATTATATGTTTTAGATAATAAAAAAATAGAGCAATTTACAGTTACGAAAAAAAGGCAAAGTGAAAAGATTGTTGGCGATTTACTGCTAAAAAGTGGTGGCAAAACTAGAATTTCGAGAGTTGATAAAAAACAAAGGATGAGAAACCCTTTAGCACCATTTACGACATCGACTCTTCAGCAACAAGCAGTTCGGAAACTTGGCTTCACAACAAAAAGAACTATGATTGTTGCGCAAAGATTATATGAGGGTATTGATACAGGAGATGAAACAGTTGGACTTATTTCTTATATGAGAACTGACTCCATGACTTTATCAAACGATATAATCCAACAAATAAGAGGATATCTAAAAAGTAATTATAGCTCTGATTACCTTCCATCAATTGCTATTGGTTACAAAACAAAAGCAAAAAATGCTCAGGAGGCTCATGAAGCAATTAGGCCTACAAATATATCCAGAACTCCTGCAAGCTTAAAAAAATATCTTAGTGATGAGCAGTTCAAACTTTATGAAATGATTTGGCAAAGAACATTATCTTGCCAAATGACCCCAGCTATATTTGATGCTGTTAGTGTTGATCTTGAGATTGGAAAAGGAGAGAGTATTTTTAGAGCATCAGGCCAAACCTTAAAGTTTCCAGGCTTTATGTCAGTCTATTTGGAAGATGAAGATACGCCTGCTGATGAAAAAGAAAATTCTGTAGCCCTACCCCCCCTAGAAGTTGGTGAAATATTGAACATTGAAAAAATAAAGGGGGACCAACACTTTACTGAGCCACCTCCAAGATATTCTGAGGCCAGTCTTGTTAAAATTCTAGAGGAACATGGTATCGGCCGTCCATCTACATATTCAAGTATTATTTCAACACTGCAAAATAGAGAATATGTCCTACTTGAAAAAAAACGATTCATGCCCACTGATGTAGGCAAGGTCGTAAATGATTTTTTAACTGAACATTTCAGCCATTATGTAGATTATGATTTTACTGCCCAACTAGAATCGCAATTGGATGATATTGCAGCTGATAAAAAAGAATGGCTATCTGTATTAGCAGATTTTTGGAAAGATTTTAATCAACAAATTAACGAGAAGAAAGACTTAGATCGCTCTAAAATAACACAGAAAACTATTGATGAAGATTGTCCAAAGTGCGGAAAACCATTGTTATCAAAACTTGGTCGAAGAGGAAATTTTATAGCATGTTCTGGTTACCCAGATTGCGACTTCACAAAAAGCTCAAATGGAGACTTACCACAAGAGCCTAAAGTAATAGCTATTCATAAAGAAACTAACAAAAATATATCTTTATTAATAGGCCCTTATGGCCCTTATCTGCAGTTAGGTGAGCAGGGAGAAGATAAAAAAATTAAGCCTAAAAGAATTACTATCCCAAGTGAAATAGCTTTAGCTGATCTTAATGAAGAAATTGCTTTAAAATTAATTTCATTGCCTAGAGACTTGGGTGAGCATCCAGAAAGTGGTAAAAAAATTATTGCAAATATTGGTAGATTTGGTCCTTATGTAAATCATAATGGAAAATTTAAATCTATACCAAAAGATGAAGATCTATTTTTGATATCTTTAGAAAAAGCTGTTGACCTTCTTAAGCCAATCAGAAAAATTGGAGATGATCCTGAAAATAAAGGATCTGTTGATATTTATAAAGGGCGATTTGGTTTTTATATTCAGAGGGGCTCAATAAAAGTAAATATTGCTAAGGATGTAGATCCGGAATCAATTAGCCTAGAAAAATCTTTAAGCCTATTATCGAAAAAAGAAATAGAAGAGGAAAGTAAGAAAAAGAAGGCTACAAAAAAGAAGGCTACAAAAAAGAAGGCTACAAAAAAGAAGGCTACAAAAAAAACTTAATCTAAGTTTTCTTTTTATTTACCCTATTCATCCAATTTCTAATTCTTTTTACATCAGCAAAGCGAGTCAATTTTCCATAAGAATTCAATAAAACAATAATTATTGGCTGATCATCAATTATTGTTTGTACAACTAAACATCGCCCTGACTCTCTAATAAAGCCAGTCTTAGATAACCCAATATCCCATTCCTCTTTTTTAACTAATGGATTAGTATTATTAAAGTCAATACTATTTCTTTTTTTACTAATTTTAATATTTTCAGAAGCTGTGGTTGTTAATTCCCTAATGACAGAGTATTGATATGCAGCTCTAGCAAGCTTAAGTAAGTCTTTTGCTGTAGAAATATTTCTTTTATCAAGACCAGTAGGGTCTTGAAACTGACTTTTCTGCATGCCTAATTGAATTGCTTTAACATTCATCGCATTAATAAAACCCTTTCTTCCATTGGGGTATGAGCGACTTAAAGCAAAAGCTGCTCTATTATCAGAGGATATTAATGCAGCTTTTAATAGCTCGTATCTGCTTAACTTGCTCCCTATTGGTAATCTTGAAGTTGTCCGCTTTATTCTGTCAATGTCAGCTTTTGTTAGTGTGATTATTTGATTAAGATCTAATCCAGAATCAAGAACTACCATCGCAGTCATTAATTTGGTTAAAGATGCTATTGATGCTTTTGCATCTGCATTTTTTTCATAAATAACCTCACCTGTATTCTGATTAACTACGATAGCTTTCAAAGAACGAACTTTTAAACTTTTGCTATTTTTGGCGTAATGGCTGAGATTTTTTATGGAAAGTGGTTCTTTTGCAACTGATAGATGAATAAAGGATGAAAATAGAAATAAAACTAAAAAAATGCTTTTTAAATATAAATTCACTAAAACCCTTGATTTATTTAACTTCACATGATGATATACACTTTAATTTTATTTGTCACTTTAAAGCCTATATTGTTGTATTTTTTTTATTAAAGTTGGGGAAACAATGAATTATATTGATGATTTATTTTACACAAAAGAACATATATGGATAAAACCATATGAAGACAATGAATATCTCTTAGGAATTACAGATTTTGCTCAAGACTTATTAGGAGATATTGTTTACGTTGACATAATTTTAGGGAGTAAATTTAATATAAATTCATCAATAGGGTCTATTGAGTCTGTCAAAACTGCATCAGATATTGTTGCCCCAGCAAGCGGTGAAATTATGCTTATTAATGCAGATATTGTAAGCAGTCCTGAAAAAATAAATAAAAATCCTCACGAGGTATGGCTATGTCAAATCTCTCTTGATAATGAATTTGATAAAGAAAATTATTTAACTAAAGAAGCATATTTATCATTAATAAAAAATTAATTTTTACTTTGTTGTGCGATTAATCAGAAATTGACTCAATAAACTTACTGGGCGACCAGTTGAGCCTTTTTCTTTTCCAGACTTCCATGCAGTTCCAGCAATATCTATATGAGCCCAATTATATTTTTTAGCAAATCTCGATAAAAAACAAGCTGCTGTTATGCTTCCACCTGCACGCCCACCAATATTTGCCATATCTGCAAAATTACTATTTAGTTGGGGTTGATATTCGTCCCACATTGGCATCTGCCACACTTGATCTAATGCCTTTTCACCTGCAATCTGTAATTCATCAGCTAATGGATCATAGTTAGTAAATACAGCAGAAACATGATGACCTAATGCAATAACACATGCGCCTGTTAGAGTTGCAACATCAATAACAATTTCAGGTTTAAATCTTTCTGAATAAGTCAAAGCGTCGCATAATATTAATCTACCTTCAGCATCAGTATTAAGAACTTCTATAGTTTGTCCAGACATGCTTGTGACTATATCTCCAGGTTTTACAGCATTTCCATCAGGTAAATTTTCACAAGTTGGAACAACCATAATTATATTTAAAGGTAGATTTAATTCTCCGACTGCTTTCATTACACCTAAAACTGTTGCAGCACCGCCCATATCATATTTCATTTCATCCATATCCGCTGATGGTTTAATTGATATTCCACCTGCGTCAAATGTTATCCCTTTTCCCACGAGCACTATTGGTTTTTTATTTTTTGGTCCCTTATTGTGTTCAATAATTATAAACTTAGGTGCCTCCCTACTACCTTTAGCTACTGATAGAAAAGAGCCCATTTTTAACTTCTCAATTTGCTTTTGTTCTAAAACAGTTACCTTCATTTTGTATTCACGTGCTAGTTTTTTTGCTGAGTTAGCGAGATAAGTTGGTGTACAGATATTTGGAGGTAAGTTACCAAGATCTTTTGTAAGGCTTACTCCTTTAGAAATGGCTTGACCATTCTTAAGTCCCTGTTGTATTTCTTTTGTAGCTGGTTTGTTTGTATGAAGATAAACTTGGAAATTAGCAGGTTTAGATTTATTTTGAGTTTTTAGTGAGTTTATTATATATCCTTGGTCAACTAAAGCTCTAACAAGATAGGCGGTTGCAGCTTGTTCGGTTATTAATTTATTAACAAATTGATTAATTGGAAATATAATCTTTGTAAAATTTATGTTGCTTAGTTGATTGGACGCACTAACTATTGCTTTAAAAAATTCCTTAGGAGTTAAACCTTCCTGAGACTCTATTCTTAATAATATTATTCTAGAATATTTTTCAGATCCGTGAACCAATAAAGTAGAACCCGGTTTTTTAGGTAGGTCACCTAGATTTAAAATATTACTTAAATGCTTTAAAGTAGAAGCATCTATTTGCTTTGCACATAAAATTTGGTTTGTATCGTTCACTGCCAATGTAATAATATCAGCTGGTATTTTAGTAATTAAATCTGTTTTTATGGTGAATTTCATTTAATATCCTTTAATATTGAAATCAAAACTTTAAAGTCATGCTATTTAAAACGTCTTTAACAAAAGAATTATTTTATACGTCATTATCTACAATTCTAATCTTATCTGGTGTTGTTATTGCACAAAGATCGGTCTATATTTTTCGATTAGCAGCAAAAGGTATTATACCTAATGATGCAATCGACACTATTCTCGTTTTTAATTTACTCAAACATTTACCGTTATTGCTTTCATTATCACTTTTCTTAACTGTCTTAATAACTTTAACACGTTGGTATAAAGACAGTGAGATGGTTATATGGTTCAGCTCTGGTTTGGGTTTATCAAACTTTATTAAACCAATTATTATATTTAGCTTACCTATCATCATTTTAATTGCAACGCTCTCCTTCTACATAAGTCCCTGGGCAGTGCATAAGGCAGAAGAGTTTAAAAAAGGATTAAAAAGTAGGGATGAGTTAGCGACTATCACTCCTGGTGTTTTCAAAGAATCAAAATCAGATAATCGAATTTTTTATGTTGAAGGATTTAGTGAGCTTGGCAATATAGTTAAGAATATCTTTGTTCAGTCTTTACAAAATAATAAAGTTGGAATAATAATTGCTAATGAGGGAGAAAGAATTGAGAATAAAAAAGGTGAAGATTATATTGTTATGAAAGAAGGGCGGCGTTATGAGGGCCGCTCTAATTCACAAGAATTCTCGACTACTTATTTTAAGGAATATGGCATCCTTATTGAAAAAGAAGCAGCTCAAATTATCACAGTTGGTGAAGTTTATGAGGCAAAGAGTACTTTAGAGCTTTTGAAATCAGATTCAAGCAGGTATAAGGCTGAACTATATTGGAGACTTTCATTACCTATCTCAGCCCTACTATTAGTATTTCTCGCAATCCCTTTAAGCTTTATAAATCCTCGCTCAGGGCGCTCAGTAAATATTATCCTAGCTTTATTATTATTTGTTATTTATAACAATTTATTAGGTGTCTCTCACAGTATTGTTTCGATTGGTAATACAAAAATACTGCATGGCCTTTGGCCAGTTCATTTATCTTTTGGAACTATTGCTATATATTTATTTTATAGGAGATCCCTAAGCCTACCTTTATTTCCAACCAAATTTCTAAAAAATAAATGAATCAAATTTCAAGATACTTGAATAAAGAATTTTTTATTAACATTGCCATGATAATGCTTGGCCTTATTGCACTTTTTTCTTTTTTTGATTTTGTACAGGAAATTAATGATCTTGGTAAAGGTGGTTACGGACTTATACAGGTTATCAATTATGTGATATTAAGTATGCCAGGTCATGTTTACGAAGTTATACCTTTAGCTGTCCTTATTGGCTCGATGTATACAGTCGGAGAACTTTCACAAAATTCAGAATTTACTATTATGAGGTCCAGTGGTTTATCAATTAAAAGAATTGCTTCGTCTTTAATATATGTTGGGCTTCTTTTTTGTTTTCTTACTTTTCTTATTGGTGATCTTATTAGCCCTAATAGTGAAAAGAATGCACAACGATTAAAAATTAGCTCGACTGACTCTGTTGTTAGTCAGGAGTTTAAATCTGGATTTTGGATAAAAGATGGTAAAAGTTTTGTCAATATTGAGAATGTTCTGCCTGATAGTTCACTAGAAGATATTCATATTTATGAGTTTGATAAAAAATTTAAATTAAGAACTATTGTTAATGCAAAGCAAGGTAAATTCGAAGATGGTCAATGGAAGCTTAATGATGTCTCATTAACTCAACTTGACGAAGAAAAAATTACAACTACTAATATCGAAAATGGAAATTGGAAATCCTTAATCCGACCTGAAATGATGAACGCACTTATCATATCTCCAGAAAAAATGTCGACAATTAATTTAGCTAAATTTATAAAATATTTGAAATTAAACAACCAGAAAGTCACTCGCTATGAAATTGCTTTTTGGGAAAAATTAATGCACCCAATTATGCCAATAGTAATGTTAATTTTTGCTATCCCTTTCGGGTTCTTGCAAGAAAGATCAGGAGGAAAATATTTAAAAATGTTTCTCGGTATTATAATTGGTATTACTTATCAAATTCTTAACACAATGACTAGACACATAGGACTTCTGAATGACTGGCAACCATTTATGAGCTCTTTAATACCAACCATTATATTTTTATCAATTGGCTTATATTTAATATCTAGATTTGAGCGTCTATGATTTCTGAGCCCAAAATAATGTCGTGTAGATATTGATTTTTTTTATTAAAAACTGCCCACAAAAAAGAAACAAGAAATGGAATAGCTCCGATAGTTGCTAATAAATATCTTGCAAAATAAAACCATAGGCCATCATCAGGAAAGATTAATTTTAATTTCCATGCTCTCATTGCTAATGTTTGTCCGCCGCGTGCCCATGACCAAACAAAGTAAGCTCCTGATGATGCCCACAAAATAAACTGTAATAATTTTGGCTCAGTATCAAACATGAAAAGCATAAAAAAAGTAACTATAAACCATAAACCTATTTGAATGATAAGCTCATAGAATAGACAGTAATAAAGTCTTAAAATAAAATTATTTATTTGCTTAGATATTTCTGTAGTTTATATAGTAAAGGTATTGTTACCAAAGCAATTAAGCAACCGAGGCCTGTACCAATTGCCAATACTATATTGCCACTAGCTAATCCCCCTGTAAAGTCACTTACTGCATTGCCAATACCTGCACCAATTACGGCTCCTAAACCCACTTGTAATTTACTTGGTAAGTATTTTTCCAATCCTAAACCAAAGAAAGCCCCTATTAGCATCACTCCATTATCAACAATACCAAATATAACAAAGTCATAAAAATATTTCCAATCCATTACTTTCTCCCTAACACTACTAATTTAATGCAAAAACTAATAAAAACCATTAGACTTTCCATATAAGATTACTTTCGAAATATTATAAGCGATTTAGATGAAACCATCATGTAACTTTTATGAGTTAAGTCAAACTGGTCTGATTAAGGAAGCTAATTTCCTTAAGTCTGCTAACTCTGATGCCCGGCCAAAAAATAAATTAATTAACATGGTAGTTATTCACAGTATCAGCTTACCCCCAAATAAATTTGGAGGTACATTTATCGAAGATTTCTTTACAAATAAACTAAGGATTGAAAAAAATCCTTATTTTGAAAAAATTAAAGAGCTCAAAGTATCTTCTCACTTTCTTATCAAGCGTAATGGTGAGTTGATACAATTCGTGTCGTGTAAAGATAGAGCATGGCATGCTGGTAAATCAAATTGGAAGAATAATTCCAACTGTAATGACTTTTCTATAGGGATAGAGCTTGAAGGTTCTGATTTGTCCCCATTTGAGAACATACAATATATGAAACTTATAAATCTCTTAAAATGTCTATGTAAAAGCTACCCAATCAATGATATTGTTGGGCACAACCAAATTGCACCTGAAAGAAAAACAGATCCTGGTCCTTTTTTTGATTGGGATTTAATTAATGCGGAAAATTTTCATGATTAACATGTTACAAAGACTTTTAACTTTAATATTTTTAACTTTTGTGCTCATAAGTTGCGGCGATAATGAGCCCAAAAAGAAAAGCATTAAGAAAGAAATTTATATAACTACTAGCGATGTTATCTTGACCACTTTTGAAGATAAAGAATCAGCAATAGGATCAGTTGAAGGAATAATTGACCCAACGGTTTCTGCTGAAATTTCAGGTACTGTTGTAAAATTATATGCAAGAACTGGGTCATCAGTTAGTAAGGGTGATATTCTTGCAGAAATTGACGAAAAAAATTATAAATATGAATTAACTCTTGCAAGAGCAGAGGTTAGGCGGCTGCAAACTCGACTTGCTAATCAAGAAAAATCCTACGCAAGAAATCAGAAATTAGTAGAAAAGAAATTTATCTCTTCAAATGCATTGGATGCTATTCTCACAGAAAAAACTGAAACCTATGAAGAGCTTACAGTTGCTTTATCAAAAAAAGACATTGCACAATCAAGTTTTGAAAAAACAAAGATTTATGCTCCTATATCTGGAAGAATTGAGAAACAAATTCCATCTATAGGGGACTTTCTTAAAATAGGTGATCCAATATTTCAAGTTATCAACAATAGAAAACTTAGAGCTCATATTCCATTTCCTGAAAAATTAGCTTCTAAATTAAAAGCTGGTACCCCGATAATACTTAAAAGTCCAACCTCCCCAAATACAATTACTTCTGAAATTGCAGAATTAAAACCTAAACTAATGTCTGATAGCAGATCTATTGATGTTATTGCTGATATTGAAAATGAATTAGACTGGCAACCTGGGGCGAGTGTAAAAGGTACAATAGTATTTAGTACCAGGCAAGGGTTAGCGGTTCCAGAACAAAGCGTTGTTTTAAGGCCGGCAGGTCAAGTTGTTTATGTTGTCAACGGAGATAAGGTTGAGCAACGGGTTATTAAAATGGGAATAAACCAAAATGGTGTTATTGAGATTATTTCTGGCTTAGAGCAGAGTGAAATAGTTGCGCTAGATGGCGCAGGATATTTAACTGATCAAACTAAAGTTAATATTTCAGCGCAATAAGATATGACATTACCTGAAATCTCAATCAGAAGACATGTTCTAGCTTGGATGATCTCTGCGATATTTGTTTTATTGGGAATTATTAGTTTCCAAAAAATCGGTCTTGATAAATTTCCTACGATTGAGTTTCCTATTCTCACAGTTACAACTACTTTAGAGGGTGCTAATCCAGAAATTATTGATTCTAGTATTACCAGCTTAATAGAAGAAGCAGTAAACACAACTCCAGGTATTGAGTCTATTAAATCAGAATCATCTCCAGGAGTTTCTGTTGTAAGTGTCACATTTAACTTAGATAAAGATATTGAAGTTGCGTTTAATGAAATTCAATCTAAAGTAAGTAGATTAGCTAGAAGATTACCCGACGATATTGTTCCTCCAGTTGTACGAAAAGTTGAAACAAATGCAAGTGCAATTATGTGGTTAGGTCTCACTGGGGACAGAACCATTCAACAATTAAATCTCTATGCCAATAATATTTTAAAGAAAAAATTAGAAACAGTTGATGGTGTTGGTTATGTCACGTTAGGGGGAAGAAGAGATCGAACTATAAGGATTAACTTACTCCCGGAAAAAATGGCTGCACTAAAAATAACTGCTAATGATCTAGTTGTTGCTTTTAAGAAAGAACATATTCAGCTACCTGGGGGCTTTCTTGTAAGAGCGCAATCAGAAAAAATGTTTAAACTAGATTTAGAGTTTCATAGAATCGAGGGTTTAAAAAAAATGATCGTTGCTTATCGCAATGGCGGCCCAATTAAGATTGATGATATCGCTGAAGTGGAAGATGGTTTAGATGATTACAGGCAAACTGCACGACATAATAATAAACCATCAATTGGCCTCGGTATTATAAAAGTAGCCAATTCCAATACTGTGGATATTATTAATAAAATTAAAGAAAGAATTGAAACTCAAATCAGGCCTAGTTTACCACCAGGTTTAGAGTTGAAAGTATCAACTGATGATTCAATTTATATTAAATCTATGGTTAAATCTCTCCAGAATCATATACTTGAAGGGACTTTATTAGCAGCTTTAGTTGTCTTATTCTTTTTAAAATCTCTTCGTTCAACTTTCATCATTGCCATCGCAATCCCTATTTCTCTTTTTGGATCAATTGCAGTAATGTATTTTTATGGTTTTACTTTTAACAGTATGACCTTGCTTGCACTAATACTTTTAATTGGTGTTGTGGTTGATGACTCAATTGTGGTTCTTGAGAATATTTTCCGGCATCAAAAACATATTGATAAAAATATTTTTAAGGCCGCTATCAATGGGAGTAAAGAGGTTGTCTTTGCAGTCCTAGCTTCCTCATTAGCTTTGGTATGTATTTTCGCCCCGGTTATTTTTATGGATGGGATTATTGGACGTTTTTTTGAATCATTTGCAATAGTGGTTACAGCCGGAGTGCTAGTCTCATTAATTATTTCATTAACATTAACCCCCATGCTGTGCTCAAAGTTTTTAGCAATGAAAGAAAAAGAAGTTTATTGGTTGAAAGGTTTAGATATTTTCTTTGAAAAATTAGATATTAATTATAAGAAAATTTTGACTTGGACTTTATCTAATCGATTAAAAGTTTTAATCTCAAGTCTTATCATAGTGCTTGCAAGTAGTATTCTTTTTTCAAAGGTAGAAAAAACATTAGTACCTGAGCAAGATGAAAGTCGTTTTACAGTCAGATTCAAAACTCCTCTAGGATCTAATATGGACTATACCTATAATAAATTATTAGAGATCGAAAATATTATTAATCAATATGATGATTATACTGCCAGTGTTTTCTCATCAATTGGATTAGGTAGTCGAGGCCAAGTTAACAGTGGCTTTATTAGCGTTAGACTAAAAGAAAAAAATCAGCGATCACTATCTCAATCTCAAATTATGGCCAGAATGAGAATTGATTTTAATCAACTCGCTGGTGTCAAAGCATTTCCTTCGGGCGTTTCATTTGCTGGTGGCAGACGTTCAGAAAAATTACAATTTTCAATTACCGGGCCAAGTATTGAAAAAGTGGCCACGTTGAGTGACGAGCTATTAATAAAATTATCTGAAAATGAAGGATTGGGAAGAATTGATCTCAATTTGCAACTCAACCTTCCTCAAATGATTTTAGATATTGATCGAGAAAGAGCTTCTAGTTTTGGAATTACTGCTGCTGATATTGCTGAAGCAATTTCTGTCCTAAGTAACGGATTAGATGTTGCTAGATTTAATGACGAACCAGGCGATGGCCATAGGTATGATATTAGAATGAAAGCAAAAGAAGGGTCGTTCGAAAAATTAAATGATCTTAATAAAATATATTTAAGAAGTAAATCTGGTGAATTAATTCGTCTTGATACGATAGCATCTTTTCACCAAGAACTCGGCCCGGCAGTTATGGGTCGTCAAGATTTACAATATTCCTCAAACTTTTACTCGAACCCAACAATATCTCTTGGTGAAGCCGTTAAATTAATCAAAAAAGTTAGCAAAGATATTCTTCCAGGCGAATATTCAATTCAATTAGAAGGGCAAGCTAAAGAGTTTGCGAAAACAATGAGTAATGTTATTTTTGTTTTTATTCTCGCAACAATATTACTTTACATGGTGTTGGCAAGTTTATTTAACTCATTTTTTCAGCCACTAATAGTCATGTTGGCTCAGCCATTAGCTATAATTGGTGGTATATTTTTATTATGGATTACTGGAAATAGTCTCAATATTTATTCAATGATTGGGATGGTTCTTTTAATTGGGCTTGTTGCAAAAAATTCTATTTTATTGGTGGATATGACAAATCAATTAAAAGAATCGGGTAAAAAAACAGACCGAGCACTTTTAGAAGCATGCCCTATTCGCCTTCGTCCAGTTTTAATGACTTCACTTACACTTATATTAGCCCTACTTCCTGCTGCTTTGGGTTACGGTGCTGGATCTGAATCAAATGGACCACTAGCTATTGCTGTAATTGGAGGAATGATCTCTTCAACATTGCTGACATTGATTGTAATACCTGCCGCTTATTCTTTATCTATAGGGTTTATTGAAAAAAAGAAAATTAAATCTAAGGCTTAATAATTTTATCAACAATTAGTGCTCCCACCAAGTCGCCTTCAACATTGATTGTTGTTCTAAATGTATCAATTAATCTATCCATAGGCAGAAGAATAGCTAACGCCTCTAAAGGTAAGCCTAATACTTGTAAAACCATCGCCATAGTTACCATTCCAGCACTCGGAATGCCAGGAGCACCGATTGATGCAACCATAGCTGTCAAGAATAATATAAGTTGTTGAGCAAGACTTAAATCCATTCCAACTAAATTTGCTATAAATAATGCAGCTGCTGCTTCATATAATGCAGTTCCATCCATATTCATCGTAGCGCCTAAAGGAAGTACAAAATTAGATACTCCTTTAGAAGTTTTAAAATTATCATTGGCGATGCTTAAAGTAATTGGAAGTGTTGCCGCACTTGAGCTAGTAGCAAAAGCCGTGATAAATGCCGGCCTCCCCTCTCTCCATAAATGCAGTGGTGAAATTTTAGTTAATATATATAAAATAGTTGGCAAAATCACTAGCCCATGAAACATGATTAAGAATACTACGGTAAAAATAAAAATACCTAATTGAGAAAATAATTCAGTATCTTGACTAACAATCATATTGACCAAAAGAGCAAATATACCTAATGGTGCAAATAGCATTAACCAATGAACAATTTTGAGCATAACCTCATAAAGACTGGTAAAGACATTTTTAGCTGCCTTAAATTTATCTTTCTTATCATTTAATGCGATACCAATAATGATAGAGAAAACAATTAGTGGCAGTATCTTTCCAGATGCTAGTGAATGAAAAGGATTTTCAAATAAGCTCAATAAAAATTGTTTAAAAAATTCTGGAATCGTCATAGTATTTGTTACTGCACCATTGACTGATTGCCAAGAATCAATGACTAGACCAGCGCCCGGTTGAACAATATTCATTACAACTAATGCTAATACAATTGCAATTGACATAGTTGTAACAAAATATAAAAATGTAGATTTCCAGATTAGACTGGAATTTTTTCCTCTTCCTAAATTTGAAACCCCGACAATAATAGAGAAAAAAACTAAAGGTACTAGGATCATCTTTAAACTTTTTATGAAAATTTTTCCTAATAGATCAGTCACTACTAATAGGTAATCCACAAAAAATAAATTTGGGAAAAATTTTATTATTAAGCCCAATAATATCCCGGCAAAAGCAGCTATAAAAATTAATTTATTTATATTGTTCATTTAATTAATGCCTTTCTAATATTGCTGCAAAAAAACCATCAGTTTTATGTTCATCAGGTCTTAACTTTATATATTTATCTGATTTCAATGGTATATCATATTT
>ENA-OSJC01001735-OSJC01001735.1-marine-metagenome-genome-assembly--contig:-NODE-1735-length-17397-cov-4.204908_pt1 | contig 17397 bp, 21 predicted proteins | sample MGYA00237885_ERZ534234 | MGnify/ENA primary metagenome ERZ534234 (study PRJEB26413, sample SAMN06343907) | marine metagenome | isolation source: coastal waters | place: Atlantic Ocean: West Antarctic... | reverse complement strand
TGAAGTAAAGGCTGTAACGGGTCTTTCTAAGACTACGATCTATAGGTTTGAGAAAGAGGGGCGGTTCCCATCGAGGGTCAGTCTCGGTGAGCGCAGTGTGGGTTGGTTTGAGGATGATATTCAATCTTTTTTGATGTCATTAAAAAGCTCAGCCAATATTCAGGGCCGATGATAGTGATCTCCCGATCGTTGTTCGTTATTGTTCATTATAGTTTTATGGTTCACGGTCCACGGTTAGTGTGGTCCAAGTAGAGAGGTGTTTGGTCATACTTTGGTCCAAGCTTTGGTCCAAGTAAAAACTGTTAAGAACTGAGGTAGAATCAGTGTTGTAGAGCTTTGGTCCAATTGGTCCAAGTAAATTAAAGGTAAGTTCAATTTAAGAAGTAAAACGTCAATAAAAAGAAACGGATAATGTAACCCAGAATTACTTGGAACATCTGGACCAATTGGACCAAGACTTGCTAAGTGTATGATAGTAAACAGGTTTATTTGGTCATACTTTGGTCTATTTACTGGAACACACTTGGACCAAGCCTTATACCCCCAGCGCGGGTGCGGGAGCCTGCGACCGTGGGCCGTGATGCATGCTTCTCGCTTCATTTTCCTAATAACCTTGATGCGTGCATGTATAAACGAAGTTCCTTTCTTGTAAGGGAGAACGAGCATTTCTTGCTAAGGTCGTACCATGCAGCCCATGTTAAGCTCCATAAAGTATTGTTAATAACTACGGTTGATGGTTCGTTGATACTAAGTATCAGTCTTTCAACAGGTGTATAGAATAGTTTCATGCGTTTCTCCTTATTAAAGCTTCATGGAATGATAGTGAAGGGCCTTGAACCGTGCTTCTTGCTCCGTGAACCCCATACGAATGTACCGTTGGTAGATTGCTTGGAGCTTGGTCAAGTCATTAGTGCGTCGCGGTGTACGGTTAAACGTGCTCATGCCACACCCCCTGTGCTACGCAGTAAAGCTGTGACATGTATTAAAACCTTATCAAGGTGATCTGGCATCGGTGGGCAATCCCACCCACTATGTTCTGCGTCGTACCAATCTTTTAGGTAGGTGCGAACAGCCTGTAACTGAAAGCGCTCGGCTTCAGTTAGTAAATGTAACGTGCTCATATTGTCACCCCGTCAATGGTTAGTTCGACAAGGCCAGTCATATCATCTATGACATAAGGTACGTCTGTTGCTTGCATAAGCTCCGTGAACTCACCGATGGTCATATGCCCGTCGAGGTAAGAGCCACGAATGTCGAGCGCTTGCATGTCCTTACGATCCTGCAGGGTAAAGTCGTCGAGTCTAGTGTCAGTGCATCCCCAGTTAGGGTCTAAAGATAAGTGTGTAGTCATAATTGTTACTTAGTCTCTTTATTAGTGATAATCGAAACATTCGACTATTCATGAAATGACTCTGACGACGAGCGAGGAACGAGCGAGTCATATAAAACCAGACAAGGTTCCAAACCGGATTTTGAGAAAACGGATCGTGAATCCCGGATCGGGGGGAGGGGCTATGAATAATCCAAGGGGGGAGATAGTGCCTCTGTGAAATAAACGTACTTTTTTATATTTTTTATTTTTTAAAAATTTGCTAGCAATTATTACCTTTGCTAATATGCTGTATGGTCGAAGATATAATATGCAAGATCTGTAACAGTCCAAGCAGCGTGTCCACTTTCGGAGCGGGCCGTAATCACTGCAATAGCTGCCGTACGCACCAAAAAGAAGTCAGCGTATCCAAAACTTATAAAACATACTTGGCACGCCTGCACACAAACTCAAAGTCAAAAGTAGCTACGCACAAAAGAACTAAAGAACATGCGTTTACAATCACACGAGAAGATCTGTATAACCTCTGGGAAAAACAAGACGGACGGTGCGCAATATCAGGAGTGTTCCTAACCCACCACCGAGACGGTTCAGGCGCAAAAGATTACAACGCATCGATTGACCGCATATCAAACGTCAAGAGTTACACCCCCGAAAACGTACAATTAGTTACATACCGCATAAATATAATGAAACACGCCCTATCCGAAGACATGTTCTATTGGTGGATCAAGACAATCCACGATTTTTCTTGCGATTAATTATTAGTAACGCTAATATACCATATGATTGAACTTGAAATAGAAGTGGTATCCGTCACTGGACTTGATGACGCGATCATAGGCACTGCACTGCGTAATTCTCGAGAAGTGTTGGCCTATGATTTTGCTAAAACGGTACAAATAGTCCTAAGCCGAGGGCTATCGATGGAAGAAGCCGAAGATTATGTAAGTGACCTGGCCGAACGGGACTTCGAAGGAGCACCTGTTTTTATATATGTCGACAACGAACCTAGAATCTATGGAAGCGAGCACGGACCGGGAACCACAGTCCACTGAGATAGTCAGTGAGCACGTAGAATTCCAATCGCATATGCCGTACATGGGCATAAGCCGTGGATCGTTAACCATGCAGCAAGAAAAACTGGTCACGCTCATGGCTTCGGGCATGTCAACCGCCGCAGCTGGACGTGGTGCAGGCTACTCTTGCTCCCAGACAGCCTATGCCGCCGCAAAACGACCCGAAATACAGAAAGCGCTCGACTATTTCCGCGAAGAACTGCGGGAAACCGTAAAATTTAGTAATCAAAACGCCCATATGATGTATATGGAGGCTTATAACGCTTCTGTAAACGCGACCGAAATGAAAAACACCACAGATTCCCTGGTCAAGCTCCACGGGTTGGCTGTTCCAGACAACACCCCCCAAGTAAACATCAATATCAACGGTACAAAGCAGTTAGAACGCATGACCGATGAGGATCTGCTGAAGATCGCAGGTAAAGACATCCACTATTTAGAACCTAAGAGCGATTAATCATGGCCATACCTCCTCTAAGATCAAAAAAACAAGTCGAAGCGAATAAAGCCGCCGCAAAGAAGCGCGCCGAAGCTGCTAAAGCCCGACAAAAAGTAGGCGCTGACAAGCGCGCAGTAGAGAAAAAACGCCGACCCTACAAAAATTTCGGGCTGACAAAGAAGACTTTAGAAGAAAGATATACGCCAGCCGAAATTAAGAAATTAAAAGCAGCTAAAAAGAAGGCGAAATAGTTATGGCTAAGACCCCTGTTAAGAAAAAGAAGCCTAAAAGCTACCCTAAATTAACCGCCGCCCAAGAGCGACAAAATAGGTCAGAGTCGGCTTTTGTAGCCAAATCAGCGAGCAGCACCGCGAAGAAACCTGCGGAGAAAAAGAAAGGCCGGTCTATTCTCGGGAGGATGATACGTGGCGAGAAGGTTCTCTACGACATGAAAAAAAGAAAACTTATCCTTGAACCCGAGAATAAAAAGAAACCAGTTAAGAAGGCGAAATAGTTATGGCTAAGACCCCTGTTAAGAAGAAACCACGGCCCGCGATCAGCGCACCAATGAGCGATAAGCGCGCCGCCGAAGCTATAGCTTCACTAAAGCTGCAAGCTGCGGCAAAAAAGAAAAAGTCGAAAGGCGCTGCGCCAAAAGCTAAGCCTAAGAAAAAGTACGGCTACTAGCGTGAACTGCTGGACGTGTAAGACAGAGCTTATATGGGGCGGAGACCATGATATAGACCCAGAAGAGGATGATAGTCCTTTTTGCATGGTTTCCAACTTTAGCTGTCCAACATGCCAAGCGCATGTCGAGTTTTACGTACCAAGAGAGTTAGATGACTGAAGTTAATAAGGTCGAATGCATACGCTGTAAAGCGACGCATCCAGAGACACTCTACTCTGGAGACGACCGACTCTGTGTATATTGCAAAGCTGATATAGCCGAGCAAGAACCCCTACCCTCTGAAGTAGAAGCGGTAGAACCTGCACAGCAAACCGTAGAAGAAAAAGCACGTGCGGAACTTGCACTTAGGTTTTTAACCCGAAAACGACTACTACCTTTTGTAGAGCGTTTTAACCCTGATTATCAAGCGGGTTGGGTCCACAAAGATATATGCCAGCGATTAGAGGGGTTCTCAAGAGATGTCACTGAAAAGAAATCTCCAAGACTTATGCTATTCATGCCACCCAGGCACGGTAAAAGCACACTTGCGTCGGTATCGTTCCCAGCTTGGCATTTGGGTAGAAATCCAGGCCACGAATTTATCAGTTGTTCGTACTCAGGCTCTCTTGCAATGGCGTTTAGTCGAAAAGTTCGTGGCCTCCTGCGTGAAGAAGGGTTCAAGTCTGCTTTCAAAACCCGTCTTGACCCGCAGTCACAGTCTGCTGAAGCTTGGCTCACAACTAGTGGCGGTGGTTTTGTCGCTGCTGGTGTCGGCGGTGGTATCACTGGTAAGGGCGCTCATATACTTGTTATCGATGATCCGGTAAAAAACAGAGACGATGCGGAGTCCGCGAATGCTAGAGAATCAACATGGGATTGGTACACGTCAACAGCGTATACGCGACTCGCTCCTGGCGGCGGCGTTCTGGTTATTCTTACTCGTTGGCATGACGATGATCTTGCTGGGCGATTACTTAAAGCAGCAGCGGATAAAGGGGAACAGTGGGAAGTAGTTAACTACCCTGCCCGAGCCGAAGTTGACGAACAATTTAGAAAGACCGGTGAAGCATTACATCGTGAACGATACGACGAGGATGCCTTAGCCAGAATTGAAAGAGCCGTTGGCCCACGAGATTGGTCAGCGCTATACCAACAGAACCCTGTTGCAGATGATGGCGACTACTTCACACGAAGCATGATCCATTACTACGATCGTGAAGACATAGACCACGATCGTATGAAGTTCTACTGCGCATGGGATTTGGCTATTGGTAAAAATGATCGGAATGACTACACCGTGGGCATAGTAGTAGGTGTGGATGAGAACGATCAGATGTTTGTAGTTGATATGGTTAGAGGGCGATTCGACGGCTTTGAGTTAGTCGAGCAGATCCTAGACCTGTACGAGACTTGGAAACCGTCAATCATAGGAATTGAGAAAGGCCACATTGAGATGGCCCTCGGACCGTTCCTCGAGAAGCGTGTACGTGAGCGCGGGTTATACGAAGCATATTTTAAAGATTTGAAGACAGGGCGTCGTGATAAAGAAGCGCGTGCTCGAGCAATCCAAGGGCGGATGCAACAAGGCATGGTATTCCTGCCTAAAGAAGAGAATTTTACGGGCCCCCTCGTAGCGGAGTTATTGCGCTTTCCGAATGGGGTACATGATGACCAAGTGGATGCGCTTGCTTGGATCGGTTTGATGATGACGGAGTTCAGTACGTTTATTGAGCGAGTCGAACACATACCATCCTGGCGCGACAAACTACCTGGTCTCCTTAAAGGCGAACGAACTAAATCAGCAATGAGCGCATAAAAATGGCTACTACAAAAATATCCCCAGCAAAAGAAGAAGAGATTACTCGCGCACAGTGGGATCGGTACGAACGGGCCCGCGACAACGGTCACCTCGAATACGTGCAAATGGCTAAAACCTGTGATGAATATTATCAAGGCGCGCAATGGGATGAAGATGATAGAGCTGCACTAGAAGCTGAAGGCCGCCCTGCCCTTACTATTAATACTATTCTCCCTACCGTTAATACTATCTTAGGCGAGCAGTCTACCCGACGCGCTGACATCCAGTTCAAACCTCGTCGAGGCGGCGACCAAGAAGTAGCGAACATTCTGACTAAGCTGTACATGCAGATTGCCGATAACAACAAGCTCGACTGGGTTGAGCAGCAGGTGTTCAGCGACGGTTTGATTATGGATGGCCGTGGGTACTTTGATGTTCGTATGGACTTTAGCGACCACGTTGAAGGCGAAGTTCGGATTACGTCTAAAGACCCCTTAGATATATTAATCGACCCTGATGCTAAAGATTCTGACCCAAAGACTTGGAATGAGGTTTTTGAAACCAAGTGGATGACGCTTGATGAAGTCCAAGAGTTATACGGCAAAGACAAAGCCGACCGATTACTTTTCATCGCCGAAAACGGTATGAGCTTCGGCCCAGACTCGATTGAGTATCAAGAAACACGTTACGGCGATACCGAAAACTCTGATGATTACTTTGGTTCGGGCGTCCCAGGAGATGATGAATACCGCAACGTAAAAACCTTGCGTGTCGTGGAGCGTCAACATAAGAAGCTCGGGCGTGCGTCTTTTTACGTCGACCCCGATACAGGCGATCAACGTCAAGCACCGGATGAGTGGAACGAAAAGAAGCAGAAGAAATTTGCTAAACAGTACAACCTTACTCTTATTACTAAAGTCGTAAAGAAGGTCCGATGGACTGTAACTTGCGATCAAGTGGTTTTACACGACGGTTGGTCACCCTACAACGATTTTACTATTGTCCCGTTCTTCTGTTACTTCCGTCGAGGAAACCCTTTTGGCGTTATACGTAACCTGCTATCTCCCCAAGAGCAGCTAAACAAGATCGCGTCTCAAGAACTACACATCGTAAATACTACCGCTAACTCAGGTTGGATGGTGGAGTCAGGATCTTTAGTAGGTATGACAGCTGACGATCTTGAGGAGCACGGAGCGGAAACAGGACTCGTACTTGAATATGCACGGGGCACTAACCCTCCACAGAAGATCCAACCTAACCAGATCCCTACCGGCTTAGATAGAATCGCGCAGAAAGCGGCTGCAAACATAAAAACTATTTCGGGTGTCAACGATTCGATGCTAGGTACTGACAGCGCCGAAGTGTCCGGTATTGCTATTCAGGCTAAGCAGAACCGTGGCGCGATTATGATTCAAGTACCTTTGGATAACCTTCGTAAAACGCGACAGTACTTAGCAGAAAAGATCCTTAATTTAGTACAGACGTTTTATACAGAGCAACGAGTTGTCCAAGTCACCAATGAACAAGACCCGTTGAAACCTCGCGAAGAAATGATCGTAAACCAAGAGACTCCCGAAGGTGAGATTATTAACAATCTTACAATTGGAGAGTACGACGTCATTGTAGCTACAGCCCCTGCGCGAGACAGCTTTGATGAAGTGCAATTCGCAGAGGCAATTAGCCTTCGCCAGGTCGGCGTTGCCGTACCAGATGACGCTATTGTTGAGTACAGCCACCTAGCTAAAAAGGGCGAGTTAGCTAAACGTATTCGTACCCTTACTGGCCAAGAGCCACCGACTCCAGAGCAAGCAGAAGCACAAGCGGCTCAACAGCAGATCCAGATGCAAATGTTACAGCTAGAGATCGCTAAGTTAGAAGCTGAAGGTAAGAAGCTACAGTCTGAAGCAGCTCTCAATATTGCCAGAGTACAAGATGTGGCAGAAGTTAGTCCACAGATGCGTATGGCTGAGTTACAAGCGAAACTCGAGATGAATGAGCAGCAGTTAGGTTTACGTCGAGAGCTTTCATCGGAAACAAACACAATCCGTCAATCTCAGAGTGAGACCAGCGCGGCAACTAAGATAGCCACCACCGCTATGCAGCAGGCTAAGTCTGCTGCTAACAACCCCCAGGAACGATAGGAGTTCTTAAATGAGTAATCAAGAAACAGTAGTAGAAGAAGAAAACACAATGTTCGACGTTATGCCAGGTGCGGACAGACCAGAAGCCGATGATGCAGCTCCGCTCGATATGAGTTTTGCTGAAGTCGCAGAGGCTCTAGCTGAAGACGTCGTTGAGGAAGAAGCAGAAACTGTTTCTGAAGATGAACAAAGTACAGAAGAAGAAACAAAAGATGCCGAGGAAGAAGAAGAGGTCGAGGAAGAAGAAGAAGTCGAGGAAGAGCTAGAAGCTGCCGAAGAGCCAAAGCCTAAGAAAAGCCCAATGGTTCCAAAAGCCAGACTTGACGAAGTGCTCGCTAAACAGAAAGCGCTACAAAAGCAGCTTGATGAAATTAATACTGCGAACGAAAAAGCAGAAGAAGCTCCTGATACTTACGATTTTGATTCGAAAGAAGTTGAGTACCAAAGCATGGTTCTGGACGGTGAGACAGACAAAGCAGTCGCACTCCGAAGAGAGATCCGAAAAGCTGAAAAATCTCAACTAGAGTTTGAGATGCGCCAAGAAATGTCACAGACCGTCAAACAAGACCGTCAAATGACAGCGTTGCAACAGGCAGCTAATGCAATGGAAGAGGCTTACCCCGAATTCAACCGTGCATCAGAGAGCTTTAACGAAGAAATGACAAACGAAGTTGTACAACTGCGTGACGCGTTTATTGTAAGCGGCTACGACGCAGTAGATGCGCTATCAAAAGCTGTAAATTTCGTTGTTAAAGATAACGATTTAGATGGACCCGTTGATCAGGGCCCTGCTCTAGCTGCTAAAGCAAAAGCTGGCGATGAAATAGCTAGAAAACGCGCACAGGTTAGTAAGAAGTTAAAAGCTGCAGAGGCTCAACCCCCGGAGTTACCCGGCGAGAGCGCATCGCGCGGCGAGACAAAAGGTCTTGATCTAGCGACTATGACAGAAGATGAATTTAATGCGCTACCCGAAGCTACACTTCGTAGACTTCGCGGCGACATTGTATAAAGAGGTGATATATGGCATCCAAGAAAGATCCTCGGCTCGCGCGGGCCGGGGTATCCGGCTTTAACAGCCCTAAACGCACGCCAAGCCACGCCAAAAAATCGCATATAGTAGTTGCGAAATCTGGCGACCAGATCAAAACAATACGTTTTGGAGAGCAAGGTGCATCTACAGCGGGCAAGCCCAAAGCGGGCGAGTCCGACAAGATGGTAGCTAAACGCAAAAGCTTCAAAGCCCGCCACGGTAAAAATATTGCAAAAGGCGTTATGTCAGCGGCCTATTGGGCTAACAAAGTGAAGTGGTAGTTGTGCGCCCTGTAATTTACATACTATTTATACTGTTATCCTCACCCACTTGGGCTCAAGACGAAGAGCCTATGGGTGATACTGATTCAAATAATGTGCAGGACGGTTCTCTTAATACCAATACTGTTGGCTCAGTTGTTTCCTCGAACAATAACAGTAAGGATGACAGCGTTACCAATACTTATAACGGGGCTGGTAGTAGTTCTGACACACCAGTTATGACAGCAGTAGCGCCCTCTTATATGAGCAATGGCATGGAGACATGCTTGATGGGTAGCGGCAGCTCAATACAAACTGGGCTAATTGGACTCTCAAGAGGTGGATATAAAGTAGACGAAGGTTGCCAAAGACGTCGTGATAGTAAAGTGCTTTCAGATTTGGGCATGAAAGTGGCAGCAATAGCTAGGATGTGCGAAGACGTAAAGGTTTGGAGGGCGCTATTTGTATCGGCAACCCCCTGCCCTTTATTGTCGAAAGGTAGATTAGTAGTTGGTAAGCGAGCATTTCTTTTAATGAAGATGCAACCAACTCTTTTTATTCCAGATTACGGGGATGTGAATATGCGCGTGAGTGCGACGCGGTCAAAGCGCCCACCAGTAGCGCGGTTTACAAAAACCCAAAAATTTTATAACGCAATCTTAGGTATAGGGGTGGTAGATGATGAAAATAATGAAGAGACTAGCGCTAGCGAGTCTGTTAGTCAGCAGTTTAGGCGCTCAAGCAACTGAGTTAGACGACTTACTAACGGCGTCTGCCGCAATTGTTGACCAGATAAACACAGGTATTTTAATGTCAGGCGCAGCACAGGGCTATGCTTACACCGGCGCTGGCATATCGAACGGAACACTGGCAGGAACATCCCACATTTCTGCGGCCCAAGTAACTGCTTATAATGAGGCGCTTACTGGGATGACTACGTATTTACCTTACGGCAGCGCTCAACAGTATTTAGAAGACCAAGCTGCTACTGAACTTGACGCCATGAATGACGCCATAGGCGAGTTCACCGCTGTCGTGGTGGACATGTTGGCAGTCCAGGAGATTAGTGAAATGGCTACGGCAGCTGCAACTCCCGACGAGGAAGCCGCTTTACAAGACTATGTCGCGGCAAACACAGACACGCTTACCATCGATCAAACGGACGCGGATGCATATAACCAGAGCGTGGACGACATTGAGACACATGCTAACGCGGCAGGAGCTTTTTTGGGCGTAGCTGCAAACGAAGACGCCGTCGCTTTTTTAGATCAGGGCGCAATGGATAACAACACTACGGTTGAATCTAACACTTTAAGCTACAGCGCATCTAACCAAGCAGTAAGTATCGCGTGGACTTCAGGTAACCCTGCTACTAGCGTGTACGTAAACGGCTCAGATGTGTTTAATATTAATCTTTATGTATCTAACGCTGACATTCTAACTGCTGGAGAGACAAGCGCCCTGTATTTAACTGGGCCAACTTACTTAGGCTACGAATGCTTTATGACACAAACGAACTGCGACGAGGATGGATCATGAGTTTAGCGGAAACAGAATTAACAATTGGCGGCACAAGCTTTAAAGGCGTATATATTGCAATACTTCTTAGCCTCGCAACAACGCTAGGTGGTGGTGTGTGGACAGCTAGCTCTTTGTACGGGCGACTGGAGTCTGTTGAATCCAGATATATACCCGACACTGCGCCAATGCAGGAGCAGATGATTGCGGATAAACAAGAACTTATGAGCGCGATTAAGTTAATCGAGGCAGAGCTAGACGCGAACGACGTGTCGCAGCTGCAAGGAAAGCTGAGTGCGCTGGGTGTAAATCTAACTACAATTGCTGACCAACAACAAAAATTACTGTTAATTGACGATAATGTTGAGGATCTTGAGAAAGCGATTGAAGCAATGAAAGGCACAGTAACTAAAGCTGAGCTTATTACTCAAAACGTCGCCAAGACCGATGCAACGTTGAAATCAATCAAGCGAGAAATTGAAGATCTTTGGGAAGGTATGGATTACCTCTCTAACCCGTTAAAATAGTTTGCATTATTATATTAGTGTTGCTAATATCATCTATACGTCCATCACAACGATATGTGGTCGGCCCGTAGCCGTTAAACCCGTAACCCCCGCCTGCACAAGGCGTAAAACCTGCCGAGGTCGCACCTCGTTAAATAGCGCTAGTTCGTTGCTCCACGATACGGAGATACGGATTAGCCGCTCCTAAAAAGTCGGCTGATAAGGCAGCGTGTGCTGCATAAAATTATTTGTCTATTATTAGGAGGCCATCATGGCTTTAACAAACTTCGGTACGCTTACGGGCGACCAACTTCAAACGTGGAGCCGCGACTTTTGGCGCGTAGCTCGTAATCAATCTTTCATCAATCAGTTTGCTGGTAGCGGTTCAAACGCTATGGTTCAGCGAGTAACTGAATTAACTAAAAGTCAAAAAGGCACCAAAGCTAACATCACTTTGCTTGCTGACATGACTGGCGACGGTATCACTGGTGACTTTACTCTCGAAGGCAATGAAGAAGCCTTACGCGCGTATGACATCAGCATTGAACTAGACCAACTACGATTTGCAAACAGAATCGCTGGCCGAATGACTGACCAGAAAACTGTAGTTAACTTCCGTGAGCAGTCACGTGACGCACTTGCTTATGCAATCGCTGATCGCTGCGACCAGTTGGCTTTCTTGACTTTGTCAGGTGTTGCTTACACTCACAAGAACAACGGCGCTTTGCGTACAGTAGTTGGCGGCGCAGTAAACGGCCAAGAACTTGTTGATCTTGAGTTTGCTTCTGACGTATCTGCTCCTACTGGCGATCGTCATCGTCGATGGGATGCCACTGACGGGTTGGTTGCTGGTAGCACTACTTCTGTTACTGCAGTTGATAAGCTTTCTTACAGCACTATCGTTGAGCTGAAAGCCTATGCTAAAGACAACTACATTCGTGGTATTCGTGGTGCTGGTAACCAAGAAACTTTCCACATGTTTGTTACTCCACAGCAAATGGCTAACTTGAAACTTGATGCGAACTTCCTTGCTAACGTCCGTAATGCGGGTGTGCGTGGAACTTCTAACAGCTTGTTCTCTGGTTCTTCTAGCTTGATGGTAGACGGTGTAATGATTCACGAGTTCCGACACGTGTTCAATACTTCTGGTGCTACTTCTGGTTCTTCTGGCAACGCTGGAGCAGCTGGATACAAGTGGGGCGCAGGCGCTAACATCAATGGAGCACGCGCTCTGTTCTGTGGTGCTCAAGCTCTTGCAATGGCTGACATTGGTTTACCTGAGATGGTTGAAGATACTTTCGACTACGGTAACCAGTCTGGTATTTCTGTAGGTAAGATCTTCGGCATGCGTAAGCCTAAGTACAACAGCGACATTAGTGGCTCTGTACAAGACTTCGGTGTTATCGCTCTCGATACAGCGTACTAAGAAACACCCCCTCTCTTCTTTTTGAGGAGAGGGGTTTTTTATTTAAAAAAGGAATTAATCATGAAGATTGTTAGCGATAAGCCATTACGAGTGGCAACTTTAAGTGGCGCAGTAGTGCTGTTTGAAGCGGGCATTACGCAGGAAATATCCGATGAAATCGGTCTTATAGCGATCCAGATGGGCGCTAAAGAATATAACAAAAAGTACGTAGAAGAAGGCGCAGCCGAAGAAGCTGTTTTTGAAGAAATAGAGACCTCAGAAGTCTCAAGTGTATTAGTCACTGTCCTTGAAAAGATGATGGACGAAGGTGACCCAAAGAATTTTAAAACCGATGGTTACCCCAAAGCTGCAGTTGTAAATAAAGCGATGGGAGAAACGATTGGTACTGATGAACGGGAAGCAGCCTGGGAATCAATCCTTAACTCATAGGTATATATCATGTCTGTAACAGTACAAAGCGTAGTCGATAGAGCACAAACAGTCCTACAAGATACGACGGGCGTCAGATGGCCCGTCGTTGCTGAACTCGTCTTGTGGGTTAATGATGCACAGCGGGAGGTAGCCTTGCTAAAGCCTGATGCCAGCGCTACAAACTCTACAATCACTTTGGTTACAGGCACAAAGCAGTCAATACCAACCGGCGGCAATCGGTTGCTAAAGGTAGTCAGGAACATGTCCGCCGCTAGCAATGGTACAGGTAAGCGAGCAGTTCGAGTCGTAGACCGTGAAGTTCTTGACGCACAAACCCCCGATTGGCACGATCCAACTGTCACGGGCGACGCAGCGCATACGGCTATCGTAAAGCATTACATTTACGACGAAGCTAATCCACGTAATTTTTACGTGTACCCGGGAGTGGCTGGTAGCTCTTTCCTAGAGATTATCTTCTCGTCTAACCCTGTGGCTGTTGCACAAAATGGCACTCTTTCAATACCTGATATATACGCTAACGCTATTATGAACTACGTGTTGTATATGGCTTACATGAAAGATGCGGAGTACGCAGGTAACGCGCAGCGAGCTGGCAGTCACTACCAATTATTTACAGCTTCTGTAACCGGTAAGGGCCAAGTAGACGCGATTACTAACCCTAATCAGGAACGTAGAGTCGCACCACCACAGGTATAAAAAATGGCGATTTCCTATGAAACGCTGCTCCCCCAGATACTACCAATGGTACCTGGGTGCTCTGACAATATGATCACAAGCAACAATCGGTCTGCTGTTATAGAGCTATGCGAGCGCACGGGCGTATACCAAGCCGAACTAGATCCAGTGACTACCGTGTCAAAGATCTATGAGTATGATCTTGAGGCCCCCACAGGTACTTCTATTCAAAAAATCCTGTGGGTTACCCATCAAGGTAAAGATTTAGAGGCGATTACAACTGCCCTACTAGAGCAGCGTATACCTAAATGGCGAGAGACCACTAACGCCAGTACACCTAGCTTTTTTGTAAAGCAGACATCAGCCCTGTTTTGGCTAGCGCCTATGCCTTCAACTACTACAGCTAGTAGCACTATTATTCGCGCAGTATTAAAACCGACTCACTCAAGCACAGCGTGTGACGACGATGTTATGAACGACTACCGCGATGCAATTATTAACGGCGCTTTATTCCGATTATTGAGAACGCCAAATAAAGATTGGACAGACCTTACTAGTGCGGGCATGTACGGATCTTTGTTTAACGAAGCTATTGTGCAAGCTGAAAGGCGAGCCAGACAGGGCGACACTCCTGTAGCAAAAAAAGTCAGATACGGCGGGTCTAGCGGAGCGTGGAGAACAAGACGCAGATATGGTTCAGGTGGCTGAGCCTTATTTTGGTGACATCGCGGTACATAGCCACTGGGTGCTACCGGGCATACAAGAAATATTAGATGAGCAGCCGCAGCTGACATATACAGCAGCTGACATCTACATAGCATGCGAAGAAGGTTCAGCTGCACTGTGGATAGCTGACGAAGGGTTTGTTATTTCAACAGGCGAAACAGATTCTTTTACAGGCGATAGGACTTTTTTAGTCTGGGTCGCGTGGGCTAAAGAGCGCGGACAAAATTGCGTAATAAAGTATTACGATTTTTTTGAGCGAATTGCACGAGAAGCAGGGTTTAAGAATATAGAAGTACGGACGCCAATTAGAAAGCTAGAGCCTTATTTACTGGCCGAAGGTTGGACACTAGACACAGCTATTTATACGAGAGAACTGTAATGGGTGGCAAACCAAAAGCAAAAGATTACGAGCCTTCAGCAGAAGAAAAAGTATCTGCGGCAGTAGGTATGGCGGAAAATAAATATTTTAAAGAGAACTATGATCCCCTTCTGAAAAAAATGGCAGACGACGTCGCAACAGACGACACCGACAAAATTCTGCGCGGTCGCGCTAACGCAGACGTGATGCAAACGCTTGCGGGAAATGCCAGTTACGACAAAGCAGCAACAGCTGCGTCAGGCGGCGACGAAGCGGCTGCGTTAACCGGTCAGCTTGGCGTTGCAGAGGCCGCAGCATTAAAAGTAAAAAACGATACTTCGGTCGGCGTTCTTGGGACCGCGCGAGGGCAACAAGCAGACGCAACCGCAGGCATGACAAACTCGGCTAACTTAGCAACAACTGGGTTACTCACAGCTGCAAAAAATAAAGCCACTGTAAGATCCGCTAAAGTTGGCGCGCTAGCAGAAGTTGGAACAGCGGTTCTTATGCAAGGCGCTAAGAATATGGGTACCAAAAAAGCTCGAATGCAACCGGACGACCTGGGCCCGGCCTTGGGCGCAGACGGCGAGCAACTGTTCGATAGAGGAACTTTCATGAGTCCTCTTGATGAGAACACAGGTAAAAAAGTAACGGGCTTTGGAAACAGGCTTGGTTATACAGGCTATACAAATACTAACCCGTTTGGAGGTTAATGATGAGTCAAATGCCAGGTACAGGAATAGGCGATATGTTCGCGCAAAAACAAAAAGATGTAGGTTCTGGCCTTTTTACAATCCCTGGTCCTGACCAAAGAAGGATGGGCGGCGGTGACATGCCACAAGGCGGCTACGGTAATTACCAACCTATGGGCAGTGGATTAGCTGGCGGGTACGGCGGGTACGGCGGAAATGGCGGGAATGACACGGCAGGATTACCAGCAGTAAGTGACCCTGAGCAGGCCTATGCGGACATGACTCGTAACCAATACTTAGATTACGTCAAGAATTTCCGGGGGTTTGAAGAAGACCTTTTGGAGCGCGCGCAGAACGATACGTCTCTTATAGACCAGGCACGGATTGACTCAGCTGACGCAGCACAGTTGACAGCGGGTATGGCCGATAGAAACGCTAGTAGGTACGGCGTGGCGTTAACACCTGCCCAGCGACAACAGCAAGGCCGCCGCCTCCAAAGCGCAAACACCCTTGGTGGAATACAAGCAGTTAATGACTCAAGGCTTGCACAAAAAGATGCAAACCAAGCCGTTATTGGAGATCTTATTAATATCGGACAAGGCGTAAATAGGTCATCTCTTTCTTCTATGCAAGGTGCGGCAGCTAACGCTTCTCAACGCAAGAACGCTTATGACTCGGCAAAAGCGCAGTCAAAAGCACAAACATATAGCACGCTGGGCTCTTTAGGCGCTGCAGCTATATTCGCATTCGCTTTATAGGTATATAGACATGGTAGATTACGGTGGCATAGGCCAAGGCGCACTTCGCGCTTTGCAAGCTGGGCAAGCTTCTTTTAGCAATCAGTTAAACACTAACCGACAGCGTGAGCAGCTCAGCATACAGCGTGAACAGCAGGATATACAAAACGAAGCAGCCGCCGTTGTCCAAAGAAAAGATGACGCGAAACAACTTGTCGGCGCTATCCACGGGCACCTAAAAGACAAGGGTTACTCCGACTGGAGCACAGTCCCTGCCGCAGAGCTTCTAGCCGACCGCCCTGAATTAGTTGTGGGAATGCTAAACGACGCCCAAACAAATGAATATAGAAAGTTTGAAAACGAAAAAGGCGAACTTGTTGGATCAACAATCGTCGAAATGCGAAAAAATCAAGACAACACGTTTACCCCTATGGTTAAGCGCGGAGATACGGGCGAAGTTGTCCCTATGACTGTAGGCCGAAATACTGATCCTAACGGTAAAATTCAGACTATTACAGCGGCCGAGTTGCAATCCCAAGTTAACTCTCGTTATCAAGCGGCGACTGGAGATGGCGGCCTGTAAAATACAAATTCTTTGCTAGCTGGCGCTGATGCAACTATAGCTTATGAGGCTAGACGTCAGGCTTTAAAACTTGGGGTTGAAAAATTGCGCGAGCAAGGCGCGGACCAATCTCAGCTAACTCAGTTTGGCGGACTTGTAAACGGTATTGATTTACAGAGTGAGACAGCAAAAGACGACTTGTTAAAGATTCTCGCGTCAGTAGGCGGAGATGCCGAAGCGGTAAAAGCAAAGGGACAAGCCCGTGCAGATGAGTTATTCGCAGAGAAAGAAGCCGAATACGGTCCACAGACAGAATTTAGTAGAACGATAAACCCTACAGGTACCGTAGCTGTTGGCCCTAATACTCAGGATCGTATGGATCTAAACGGCATTACTGATCGCAGAGAGTTGGACTTTATCAGTGATATGCAAAAAACTATTGACGACTCACGCGTCGGTACTATGGGAAACAGAAGCGGGTATTTCAGAACACAGTCAAAAACTGATTACGACGCAAACAGTGCTGCTGAAATATTTTATGACAGAAATAAAATGGCTATTGGCAAAGCTTTATACCGTAACTCCGATTTAAAAGCGGAGTTTGATGAGTTAGGACCAAAAGACTTTGCTACAAAATACAAAGATGAAGACCTAAAAGCTTTAATACCCGCAGGTCCGGCACAGACAATGTCTATTGCTAAAGCACCCACGTTTGCTTTGACGCCTGAAAATATTAAACAGGCGATTATGACTCAAACTGAAAACCCAACAGCTGAACAGAAAAGCCAGATCTCAGCGTTTTTGACTAGCAAAGGAGTTAAAACTGAGGCAGACCTGACCGCCGCTTTAAAAGCACAAGAAATAAATGAGCAAGAAGGCCAGATGATTGCTTGGGTAATGGGCGCGACTCACAGTGGCAACACCGCTCAAAAAGCCGCGTTAGCACAAAAACTTACTAATGGTATCGTCCGAGGAGACCAGGAAGTTGGGCTTCTTCAGCAGGCGCAGCTTGAGAGCTCGC
>ENA-OSJC01001731-OSJC01001731.1-marine-metagenome-genome-assembly--contig:-NODE-1731-length-17410-cov-8.957076_pt1 | contig 17410 bp, 18 predicted proteins | sample MGYA00237885_ERZ534234 | MGnify/ENA primary metagenome ERZ534234 (study PRJEB26413, sample SAMN06343907) | marine metagenome | isolation source: coastal waters | place: Atlantic Ocean: West Antarctic... | reverse complement strand
TTGTAAATTAATTCAACTTTAAATGCAGCACATGTGTCTATATAATTATTTTCTGGAACTAAAATAGAAAATTTCTTATCAACTTTATACTTTAGCTGATTCAATCTTTCATCAGTATTAATAAATTTTTTATGCTCAGCATCAAGAATTCCAATATTATTAAGCCCTTTAATAGGTAATGTAGTTGAGCTTCCATCGTAATTACCACCAATAATGACATGAAGCAAAATACTTTGAACAGTAATTGGTGTTGATATATTAAAATCTATCTTTAGAAATTTAGTATTTTTGGAGAAATTTTCAATTGGATTAAAATTTTCCACAGTCTTGTTACAATCTGCCGAATTGTTGGTACAAAATTTCGAATATGATGCTTTAACATTTATATTTGATGGGTTCATTGATTTATATTTTTTTGGTATAAACATCCTCCAATCACCAACCCAATCATCAAGATAGTAATGCTCATCAAATATTTTCATAATTTCAATACGTCTTGGATCAGGAGTATTGCCAGTTTTGTAAACATCACCGGAGATAAAAACTTTATGTAACTTATTATTAGTTAATGAGTTCATTAATGTATTCCAATCAGCTTGAGTCCTATTTACAACTGCGCCTGGAGAGGAGAATGGTGAAGAAGTTTTTGTTTCAAGATGGATAATGGCATCAAGGTCTGAGATTATTGCAACTTGATCATTAGGGATGGCATTAAAATTTACTAATGCAACACCATCAGAAGCTGATTGATTGGTTAATTTGTTATTGATGATATCTGGAATTCTGCTACTTAGTACATTGATTATTTTGTTAGGTTGAAGTGTTTGAAGTAAAGTAAGCACTAAAATAAAAGTTATCATCATCACAATTAATAAGTTTTTAACGTTAAATAGATCAGCTCTATTATTTTTGCCAAGAAGCTTGTCAAGAAAAATTGCAAGTAAGATCAGTGATGGATACAAAGTTCCTAAAAGATTAAAATCATGCGATCTATTTAAATAATACGTAGAAATTCCTAATCCAAAAATAGCAACAAAAAATGCAATTTTATCTATTGGATCTCTTTTTCCTAATAAGATAGAATTAAATCCAATATAGATCCCATATAGATATACTAAAAAAATTAGATTCCAAGCATTAAAAAGTGACATTGGCATACTGAAGTAATAAGCTGTGGCAAACATAGTAGGTAATTGTAGAAATAAATCCCAATCTGGAAAACTATCTGATCGGAAATAAAGAAAGATAGAAAATAGAAAAATTGTTAAGGATAGAATCAATAAGGAAATAAATGTGTGCCTAATAAACTCTTTGGCAAAACCTCTTACAGTATTGCCTATTAATTTTTCATACAAGATGTAGATATAAAACGATAAAAAACAGATAACACCGCTATCAAAATTCCACAATATTGAAAGAGAGGAGATAAAAGTAATTAGTAAATACAAGTTTTTTTTAGGAACCAAAATATAAGTAAATACTGAGTATAAAATTAATGTAGGAAATATAAGTCTGATTGGTTTATAAGCATAATAAAGATCAAAGTTATAAAGCCCAATAAAAAAAGTAATGTAACTAAAATAAATTATTGCAACAAATGCTAGGAAAGTAATAAGGTTGTTATTAATAATTTTACGCAAACTTAAGAATATTAATGAGTAACTTATCGTAGTTAATGCAGACATAGTTAGCGAAAAGCTTATAACATTGACATTGATTAATTTAAAAATTGGGTACAAAAAATGTGGATAAAGACCATATTGAGTTGTAAGGCCAACTAATAGAGTTTTTCCTTGCTGCACTTGAGATATTGAGTATAGAACTGAATTTAAATGATCATAAGCACCTATATAATTATCTCTATTACATATAGACAAAAGAAATAAACTTAGCAAAATAATGATTACAAATGAATATAAAATACCATTTAAAAATTCACTATATTTTTTTGGTATGCCGCTAACAATAAAATATATAACTAACGGGGAAATCACCATGGCAACTAAAAACCTTATGTCATTTGTGATTATTTTGAAATAAATTCGTATTTCTTGGTTAATATCATTAGGGCCGCCAATTTTAAATGCAAAATAACATAAAATTCCTAAAAGAGAACAGCATAAGGCTAAATTAAAAAAATGCATATAATCAGCTCTTGAAATCTGACTAAATAATTTTGAAGAAAATATTTTAATACTAAAAACTATTAGGGGTGGCATTAAAATAATTGATGCCAGGATTTGTAATTGCTCAATTGGCTCTGGTGAAATACGAAAATAGTAGAGTGGGGATATTATTTTTTCTGCTTCAATTCTTAAAGCTTCACTATTATCTGGATAAAATAAGTAAATTAATAAATTTACAAAAATTAAAATAGTAACTGTAAATAATATACTGCAGCTTGATATGAAGAAATTTTCTTTATGATTTATTGTTGGTTTAAAAAAATTTTGAAGAAAAATTTTTACGTAAGCTAATAAATTTTTTAATATTAGCAATCTATAAACCTCATTAGTTACACATCTTTTTCTAGAATATAATTAAGTATAAATGAAAACAGTCCCCCTACCAAACAAACAAACTCTAATATTATTTTCCCACTTAATTGTCTGGGGTAAACTGGTCTTATGAAAAATATAAATGATGAAAATTTAAAAAAAAATCCAAGTATTGACAGATGGGTATGGCTACTAAAAAGAACCGTTCAGGGTAACAACTGGCGTGATTTACATGAGAAGTTTATAACTGATAATTCACTCTTTAGGGAGTTAATAGACATCATGGATTATGTGAAAGACGAGGCTAATAATGTCCCACCAACTCACCAAGTTAGACTATCTATGATTAGTGGTATGGGTTCTCTGTATCAGTTAAGAGAACTTTTTGCAGTCGATTGCTATAGTAGAGGTGAGGCGAATGAGAACGATATTAACTTGGTCATAGAGATGGTTAATAGAACGATACACTTTAAAGAATACGATGAAGTGTTGATGACTTTGGTTAAAGATTCATTTAATAAAAGAAAGTCAGATAGTTTAGTTAAGACTCTAGATCAAGCTTTTCAATTAGAGAGAACTAATATGGGCAGACCAAAGAATCCTTATAAAGTCCCTAACAATATTAAGCAATTAATAGCCATGATGATTGATGAGGATATGTCTAGGAATGCTTGTATTGAAAAGATAGATGAGATGGCCAACAATCACATACTTAAGACTAAAGAGAATAAAGGATTGTGGCGGACCGCTAAAGATAAACCAAGACCAGGTATATGGAATTTAGATAGATGGCAAGATGAGATGGATAAGTATAAGTGGGCCGGCCTTAATGACTACTTACATGAAAGAATGGAGCAGGGCAGAACAATATTAGATAATAGAGAAAGAAAGCAAATCAAGGGTGGTTGGGATAAGATAGATATGCCTGAAGAGCTTTTGTGCTATCCATACTATGTAGCTATGGGAATTGGTAAACTTAATGTAGCTAAGAGTGAAATTATTAAAGCAAAAGATTTGCATTAACAAAGAGGAAAGATTGTACTTATGAGTATAAAAAAAATTATAGCAGTGGTTCTTTGGGCTGTAATTGGTCTTGCAATTAATACGCAATTTGACCCAACCACAGTAATTGGAAGTGTAATGGGCAGTGCTTTTATCTTCATATGGATTGGGGCACTAGTTATTGGTATTTTTGCTTGGATTAAGTTAAATAAAAAATAAATAATTGGGAGATCGATATGGCCACAACTACAGACCTTGATGACTATAAAGCTATAACTAACTTACTAATAACCCATTACCTAAAAGGAGCAATCTCAGGCAAAGGATATGAAATGAAGCCTTCGTTTCATAATAATGCAACTTGGTACGGCTATGTAGGCTCAGATTTGATTGCTGGTCCAATCCAATCTCTATATGATTGGCATGATGGCAATGGCGCAGCTAAAGATTTAGTTTATAACATTTCAAAAATAGATATTGTTGGTATGGTAGCAAATGTGAGAATTGAACTTGATAACTGGAAGGGTTCGCGTTTTACTGATTTCCTTAATATGCTTAAAGTTGATGGTAAGTGGCAAGTGATGAATAAAGTTTTCTATCTACACCCCTAAAACTGTAAAATTTTAATTTTAATTCCTAATTTTGTTCAATTAGACTTGTAATGCGAATGATTCTCATTTACAATCAAATAACATTTATATATAAAGAAAGCTTTAATTGAATACTAATAATAATTTAGCAAAAGAATTTATAAAAAAAAGTGTTTTTTCATTAGATTTAGATAGCTCAGAAGTGATGATAATTTGGAGCTTGAGGCATTGGGCTACTTGTTCTATTTCGGGAGAAGACCCACAAGATTTATTTCAATTATGTAGAGAGCAACACCAACTTCCTGATATGGCATGCTTGATTGAGGAAGTGGTATATGGAATAGCAGAAGGGACTGAAGAGAGGGGCCCAATTGGCTCGGAGTTATGCGATCATGTACACTACGGTGAATTTAAAATATTAGAAGCATTATGCATGTTGCAAAATGATCAATACGAAGATGCACAATCATCTCTTCAGGGATGGTTGAAGCCAAACCAAGGAAGAGTCATTTACAAAATCTTAAATGCAGTCGCTGCAATCTTAGAGAAAGCAAACTTAATAATTCCATCGAGAAGGCAATACAAATCAAAGTGGTCTACACATTAATTATAATAAAAGGAAATAATCATGCCAAATAGAAGTCCTAGGCAAATACCAAAAAATAAATTATCAAGACAAATGGGAGAAAATATCTGGGGAAAAGATAACTGCCCAACTAATAATCGAACATATGGGCCAGGCCAGCATGGAGCAAAAGGTGTGCGCAGAAGAAGTGATTATGGAGTTCAGCTTAGAGAAAAGCAAAAGCTAAAAGGTTATTATGGAAATATTGGCGAAAAGCAATTTAGAAATATATACAAAGAGGCCTACTCCAAAAAAGGTGACACTAGTGAAAACCTTCTTATTTTTCTTGAGTCTAGACTAGATACAATAGTTTATAGATCCAATTTAGTACCAACTGTGTTTGCCGCAAGACAATTTGTTAATCATAAGCATGTTAGGGTGAATGGAAAAGTGGTTAATATTCCTTCTTATAGATGTAAGCTTGGTGACTTGATTGAGGTTAGAGAGAAAAGTAGAACTATTCCGTTAGTTGTTGAGTCAATAAAGAAAATGGAAAGAGATTTGCCAGAGTATATTTCATTAGATGCAAAAGAATTTAAGGTAAGTTTTATTAGATACCCGTCATCAGATGAGATTCCATTCGCAACGATCATGAGTCCCGGTGCAGTAGTTGAATTTTATAGCCGATAATTATTTCAAAATTTATAAGGAAAGTATGATTATGTTAAAGATCACAAAATTTATAGTATTACTACTAATGTTCTCTGTCGGAAATGTTTTTGCAAAAGAGCACCAAGTTAAAATGCTAAACGGAAGCGCCCCTGATATGTTCGTATTTGAGCCGGCTGTTTTGAAAATTAACAAAGGTGACACGGTAACCTGGACTGGTGATGCAATGCATAATTCAGCATCTATAAATGAAATGCTTCCAAAAGGTGCAAAGCCATGGGTAGGTAAATTAACCAAGAAGGCTGGTGAAAAATCAATCTCAGTTAAGTTTGATATAGAAGGTTTGTATGGTTACAACTGCACTCCTCACGCTATGTTTGGTATGGTTGGCTTAGTAACTGTTGGTGATGCAAGCGGTAACTCCAAAGATGCTAAAGCTGCAGCAAAAAAGATAGAAGCAAAATTTGCTGCCGGAAAGGGTAGGTTTTCTAAATACTTATCAGAAATTAAATAATTAAAAATAATAGCAAATGTCAGGTTATACCTGACATTTGCTCCTATATTTTTTTTAGATTCTAATGACATAAAGAGAATAACAATGTCAAATAACTTTTTTTTAGATAGAAAGTTTAGGGGCTAGAGACTTTTCACTATTTTATTTTATACTTATTGCATTTTCAGTTTTGGTAATATTTTTCAATGTTGGGTCTTCTTTATGAACTGCTAATGAATTCATTCCCATTTGAAATATCTCATACCCTAAAGATGATAAATTTTTATGTATTGTATCTGGATTTGACTTTAAAACTTCAATGAACAATATTGGCTTTAATTTATCTATAGTAACTTTCGCACCTTCAAGTACTGCCTCTTCCATACCTTCCACATCTATTTTAATAAAATCTACTCTTTCTAAAGCAAGTGAATCTATTGTTTTTAAGTCGACATTGATTGTTTTATTGTAATCAATTTTTTGACCAATATTCATATTGTTTGGTCTTTCTTCTAAGTCCAGACCTCCATAAGAGGAGGGTAGTAAATAATTCAGTTCTGGAATTGCCATTGTGCCGACCTTATCTCCAACTGCAGCATGAAATGCATCAATATTTAAACAATTATTAAGCACAATATTTCCAGCGAGAGCATAAAATATTTTTGCTTGAGCTTCAAAGGAGATAACTTTTCCCCATCCAGTCATATACCTAGCCCATTCAATAGAGAGGACCCCAATGTTAGCGCCACAATCAACCACCAACAATCTCCATAATGCCTTCTCCTGACAGCAAGTAAGGCTATAGCAAGGTCAACTTCTTCTTGTTCATAACTACTAGTTTCTAGGAGTTGGTGGCCAACACCATTACGAACATTTTTACCATTATGCTCGTAGTCTCTATAATCATTTTTGTTCACAATCATCATGCCATGATTGGTTGAGACCAAAACAAATGGGTTGGGTTTTTTAATATTAATCAATGTACGTTTCTCATTGTAAATTTTTTTTATCAGATATTGTATCTCTATTAGTATGTGGGCGTCTATCTTATTCAGTTAAGGATTAAATAGACGAATCAGTAAATTTAGAAAATAGAAAATCATAATTTTTGATAAACCTAAACCTAAACGTATAAAATTTATGTTTTAAAAAATAAATAATATTCAATTATAATATTATAAATATGTTTACTAATATAAATTACAAAAATTTGAGTAATATAATTGCGATTCTTGTTGCAGTATGTACTACTGGCTATTTGAGGGTTCATTGGATTTCTTTCTTACCAGAACCTGATGGTGGTTTATACACATTCTATTCTCAATACTTTTATACAACTCTATCTGAAGGTAAAAGTATTGGTGATGTTCCTCCGTCACTCTATTCATTAATAACTTCATGGGTTTATGGGTTAGGAATTAATCAGTATATCGCTCTGCGTTGGATTGATTTGTGTTTTGCTGTTACTGCCTCCATAGTTTTTTTTAAAGTTATTGAAAAAGAAAGTGGTAGTATTCTTTTTAGCATCATTTCAGTTGCTACCCTTCTCCTGGTAATGAATAACTATTCATTAATTCTTTTCGGTTTCAGGAATTCTATTTGGGCTGCTTACCTTCCACTATTCTTAGCGCTTCTTATTTCACAAAATACTAATGAAAAAAATAAAAACCTATTTTATCTTATAGGAGTTCTTGCTACATTTGGTGTTTTGCTAAGAGAGCCATTTCTATTTTTCTATGTGGTTGGAGGGTTTGCGATTTTATTTGCTTACGGTTGGAAAACTCTTGCTAAATACCTACTAGGCTCAATTGCATTCGGATTAAGTGTTCTATTTATTCTCCTTATGCTTCGTGGGGAAGGAAATCCATTGATTATTCTTGAATCATATTCATATTACACCTCTTCGATGGCGGATCTTACAGAAGAGCTTTTAGTCTCTAATTTCATTACGCATAGCTTAATTATGATTAAGGCTTATTGGTTTGGGATAGTTCTTTCAATTATCTCTATTATATATTTGTTTAAGTCATACTTAATGGATAAAAAAATAGTTAGTATTAATCGATTCTACTTCTGGCTAGCCTTGGCTCTAGTTCCAATACTAGAACCAATGACCAAGCTTGGCTTTGATTATCATTTTGCAAACTGTATACCAGGCCTTGTTGGAATATCAGCAATGTGCTGGAAATATTTTGCTTTAAATGAATCAAAAATTGTAAAAAACTATTCTTTATTGGCTATTATTCTACTATGCATTTCAGGGGTCTATGGGAACACTGTTAAAACTTTAAGTATTAACGTATATCAAAAAGAAAATGCATTAAAAGATGCTTATGGCCAACTATGGGAGAGTAATTATAACGAAATTGAAACTATAAAACTTTCAAATTATCTTATTGCGGCAGACATGATTAAAAAATTATCTAACGAAGATTCTACACTTGCTATAGCAGGTTTTGCTATCGTACTTTACCCATTAACCGGGCTGGTTCCAACATCATTTAACACTATGGATTTAAGAAGGACATATAAAAATCTTAATTGGAACGAAGATGAACTCGTAGCTTTGATAAAGAGAGAAAAACCTACAATCATATTTCCAACAAAGCAGCAATTACCTGGCATAAATATATTAAGCCGAGCAGTTCAAAGAACTAATTTATATGAAAGAGTAGGTATTGTTTCATATAGCCCAAATGTTTATTACAAAACTATTAACGGAGATATTTACAGATTAAAAAGTTTTATAAAAAAAAATATTAATTAATTTTATATCAAAAAATAATGTCTTTTTTATAATTAATTAAATTTTTTTTATAATTAAAACTCTCTTCCTAATTTTTGTTATTTCTACATATTATAAATATTTAAGAATAGGAGTAGCTTGTTCATTCTTAAAACCCTTTTGATTTAAAAAAAATATAGAACAGGATACCCATAAAAATAATTGGGATAGACAACCAAAAAGATTCTTTTGGCGTTTCAAAGATATTTTGAATAGAATGACGATAGAAAAAAACTATCATTGCAAAAGCTAAAAATAAACCTACTATCTGAAAACTTGAATTCATATTAAATAGACTTTACGGCAATTTCTATGCGATCTAATGCCTTTTTAAGTAATGAGTGAGTCGTCGCGATATTTATCCTTACGTGATTAGGTTGGTTAAACATATAGCCTGGCTGAAGTGCTACACCATGATTTAAAAATAATTGATGTGGATTTTTTGCTGGTAGACTCTCACATGAAATCCAACCAAGATAACTTGCCTCAATGTCGTAAAGTCTCAAGCCTGGAATTTGATTAATTCTCTCGATCAATAACTTTTTATTTTCACTTAAGTAATGTAGTAATTCTAGCCTCCACTCTTCACCATCCCTCATAGCAGCATCAGTGGCAATATACCCAAAAATTTCTGGATGAGGAATAATTGATCCAATTTTATGGGAGGCCATTTCTCTGACCTTACGATTCTTACAAATCATCCAACCTAGACCAGCCCCGGGAAAGTTAAAGGTTTTATTAAGGGACATTAAAGTGATTGTTTGGTTAGCTGCTGTTTCTGAAATACTCGCGATTGGAATATGTTTATGTCCATCCAAGACCATACCGGCATGAATCTCATCAGAGCAGATAAGCAGATTATTTTTATTACAAAAATCAACAATCTGTACTAATTCATTTTTTGTGTAAACAGTCCCTCCAGGATTGTGTGGATTACAAAAATATAAAAGATCTGAATTTTTTTTTATTACCTCATTCAAACTTTTTGGAGATAAAATTTGACGATTCATAATAGTTTCAAGCTGTGCTTCATTAAAATTTCTTCCAGAATCTGATGCTGCTAACCTAAGATGATGATAAATGGGTTGAGGAGTGATTATATGAGAAGTACTTTTAGTGCAGCTAATGCCAATTGAATATAGGGCAGATACAACACTTGGGATAATAACAATCCAATCAGGATCTACCTCCCATTCATAATGTTTTTTCACATAATCAGCTATATTCACTTTAAAAGTATTTGGTGCGTGCGTGTAGCCAAAAACTCCATGCTCTATTCTATTTTTCATTGCATTAAGAACGCATGGGGGAGACTCGAAATCCATATCTGCCACCCAAAGAGGAATCGCTAATCGGTCATATTGATCCCATTTAATTGAGTCAGTTTTAAGCCGATTAATTACTTTATCAAAATTATATTTACTCATTAGTTAAATTTTAGCGTTTTCGAGAGAAAATAAACTTAATTATTTTATAAACAATCACTAAGATAATTTTTTTAAATAAAAACATTTTGAGAATATATTTAATCATTGTTTATTAATTTATAAGTATGTAATTGTTAACATTATTTTTTGACTAATTTTTCCATCAAAGGTGCTATTGAAATTAAGACAATACCAGCAGTAAGAGACATAATTGTTAAGAAAGTAAACAAATCTAAATTATTTGTTTGTAATATTGATGGTAATTTTCCAGCAGAATAATTTGCAATAGCTGCAGATAAAAACCAAAAACCCATCATTAGGGAAGCAATTTTTTTAGGAGATACCTTAGTAACCATAGATAGACCAATAGGCGATAGGCATAATTCACCAAGCGTATGAAGGAAATAGACCCCAACAAGCCACCAAAGACTTATGGATGAATCACTTGAGTTATTAACATACATGATTAGGAAAAATCCAGCTGAAAGAAGAATAAGGCCTATACCCATTTTTTGAGAGGTATTTATTTTTCGATCACTATTATCAATCCTTAACCAAAAATTTGCGATTAGGGGTCCAAGTAGAATTATAATTAACGGATTAATTGATTGAAAGAAAGATGCTGGAACAATAAAGCCAAATAAATTTCTATCCACCGAATTACTTGCATAAAGGGTTAAAGATCCGCCAGCCTGTTCAAATCCAACCCAGAAGAATATTACAAATAATGAGAGGATACCAATATAAGAAACTTTTTTTATGTCGTCCTTAATAAATTTATTTTTATTTTTTTTCTTTAAAAACAAAATAATTGCTAATGCAAATGATAAAGTTAAAAGCTCATAAAGATAATCATTAATAAAATCATTTATTTCAAAAATTAATAAAATAATTGGGATATTGATTAATGATAAAAATGTGATTGACCTCCAATCACTAAAATTTAGTCTCTTTGTTTTTTTAGACATATCCTCCTGGATAATTTTATTTTGTCCAACATAAAATTGTATTAAACCGGCAAGCATACCTAATCCTGCAATAGCAAATCCATAATGCCAGCTAATAGTTTCGCCAACATACCCAACTATTAAAGGCGCTAAGAAAGCACCTAGATTTATTCCTATATAAAAAATACTAAAACCGCTATCTCTTCGTACATCATTATCTTTATAAAGCCTCCCTAATAGAGTGCTTATATTTGGTTTGAAATACCCATTCCCTATAACCAATAGACCCATAGCTATAAATAAAAGATCAGGGAATACCATTAAAAAATGCCCCAACATCATTGTGATTCCCCCAATGAAGATAGTTTTTTGAGTTCCTAAATATTTGTCTGCTAGATAGCCTCCAATGATTGGGGTTAAATATACTAGTCCAGTATAGATAGCATATATATGAAGAGCGTCAGCATCAGAATAATCTAATGAATTTACTAGGTACAAGACAAGCAGGGCACGCATTCCATAATAACTAAAGCGTTCCCACATTTCTGTAAAAAATAAAGTAGTTAAGCTATATGGATTTCTGTTGTTTATTAATTTAGTCATCTAGGTTTTCTTTGATATCTTCAATTGCTACATATTATTTACTTAAAAAGTTTTTAGGAAAGAAGAGGGTATTAATTGGAGCGATTAGGTTGTAATTTAAGGGGCAAGTAAGATCCTCTTGTATGGTTCTGTAAAGTATTTTTCTTTACACATATTATAAATCATCGTTAATGAATTTATCATTTAAAAATTTATCTAGCCCACCGAACTCGTGCTCTCATGACTTACATTTATATTTCGGGCTATCAGGCTCAAATAGATAACCACCTAGTTTAACTTTAGCTTGATCTGCATCATCTTGTAATTCATCATCTGGATAACCATAAATAATATCTATAATCATATTCGATTTGCATTGAGGACAAGACTTCATGTTGCGATTTTAATCCTAAAGAATATTTGGATAATCCCTCTTATATACATACTTATTAAAAATAACTGCGTACAAAACTAAAATTGCTGCTCCTGCTGAAATAGGCATTAATAAAAAACTAAAGCCTTCGTTACCCATCATTATGATAATTGGATTGGCACCAGCTGGGGGGTGAACTGTTTTTGTAATCATCATAAGTGAAACTGCCAACCCAACAGAAAATCCTATTGAAAAATAGCTTACATCAAAGAAGTAAACAACAAATAAGCCACATATACTTGAAATAATATGACCAAAAAATATATTTCTGGGTTGAGCTAATGGGCTAGAGTGTGCTGCAGTTATAAGAACAATCGACGCCCCAAATGGGGGTATTAGCCATAAATTTTGGGAACTACTAATATTTAAGTATGCAAGTAATGTAATACATATTGCTGCACCAATACCTGCAACTAAAGGCGGATAAAATAATATTTTTTTCATAAAACCAGTTTACCCTCAGATAATTAAGGAGACAAATATAAAAAAGGTAGTAAAAAAATATTCGACCTTAAATTAATCAACAGGTCGTAACTTTATCTGATAATCACTATTACTTATATTAGATTTTTATATATTTAGTTATACTCATTGAAACCCTTACAATTAATTAAATTAAGTAAACTCACAAATGAAAAAAAATATATTAATAGCTGGATCAACTGGTGCAATTGGGATGGAGTTTACAAGATTTTACAGTGATGATCCAAATGTAGAGAAAATTGTTACGTTATCGAGAAAAAAAAATGATTCCATCCATAAAAAAATTCAATCAATAGAAGTTGATTACAATAAAGAGGAAACATTTGAAAACTTAGAAAAAATATTAGAATTAGAATCTATTAGTACGATCATAATTGCGACAGGAATACTCCACACAGACCAAATTAAACCCGAGAAATCAATAGATGGTATTAATTTTGAGAGCTTGAAGAAGGTATTTCAAGCTAATGTTTTCGGCCCTATCTTATTAGTAAAAAAGCTTATGCCACTTATTAAGAAATCACAAGGAGTTAAAATTGTCTTTTTAACAGCTAGAGTGGGGAGTATTTCTGATAATGAACTTGGTGGTTGGTACAGTTACAGGAGCTCTAAATCTGCACTTAATATGATGATCAGTAACCTTTCGATAGAATTAGGAAGAGCTAATAAAGAACATATAGCAATAGGCATCCATCCTGGAACAGTCAAAAGCAATTTATCAGAACCTTTCTTAAAACATGTAAAGCATAATATTTTTAGTCCAAGGGAAAGTGTTGAGCTAATGACACAGGTTATTAGTAAAATTAGCCAAAAGGATTCAGGAAAATGTTTTGATTTTTCAGGAAAGGTAATAGAGCCTTAATTTTTTTATGTTTAGGTATAATAACGTTTGAAGTAGAGATAATTTAGATAATAAAAGAGAGGTAATATGAAATTAAAAGAATTAACTATGAAGATACCAGTGTTTCGTCGACTATCACATTGGTTGCTGAGAATACCTCTTATTATTGTATTTATGCAACAAGGATTGTCAAAGATGCCAGTGACACCAGAAACTGCAGATGCATTCGGGCTTCCTTATGTTGTTTGGTGGTTTGTAGCTTACGGAGAGCTTGGTGCTGGAGTAGGATTACTTGTGGGTGGTTTAATTATGTTCACTCGGTGGATTTGGGTCGGTGATTTAATTACAAGATTCAGTGGGTTTGTTATTGGCTGTATTGTGACCGGAGTTATTTGGATGAGCCAACCAGAATCACTTACATTTGTTTTATTGTACGACCATTTTCATGTCTTCTTATGGGTAGGCGGTTTATTCTTTGCGCTAAAAGGAACAAGAACATAAAAAGATAGGGACTATAAATTGTTGGAAGTCAGTCCAACTGACCTAAGTAGTCGTATGTTTTTCTATATCTTCCTTTTTTGCATTACGGGCCAGCAAACTGGATTAAGTTCGCTAGCCGCAATTTCTCCAGGGTTAACGCCAGGAATAAATTTTTGCCAGTCACCTGATACCATTGTTGGCTCCTTAACTACACGCGCTCCATCTGCAAAATATGTATTAGCTAGAACTATGCGACTCTGTGAAGTCTTATTGTCACCTGCTGTATGAAAACTCAAATTATGATGAAAACTAACCTCACCCATTTCAAACGGTTCACTATCAATAGCCACGTGATTTGCCTTAAAAGCCTCCGTAACCTTTTTGTCATAGCTTGTGTCATTTTTATTAAAACTGATATTTTTGACAAGATTAAAAACACTTAACGGCTTTGCAAATGATAAAGGCCCCATAGCTGCCGGTACTGGTTGTGCTGGAATCCATGCGGTCACAATATTATTTGTCTCTAAAGGGAAGTGATGCTCGTCGTAATGCCAAGGTGTGCGACCACAACCAGGCTCTTTTGAAAGTGCATTGTCATGGTAGAGGCGAACGCTTTTTATGCCTAGCAGGTCCGCTGAAATTTTTGCAATGCGAGGGCTAAGCACATATTGCTTGATGATAGAGCTCTCTAACCACATCATTTCGAGGCTTAGGAAGCGTTTACTCCTGTTGTTTTCTGGAAATGTCTTGCTCAGAAGGCGTATGAGTTCCTGGCGCAATCGAACTACAGCTCCTGGAGATAGAGTATTTGGTAGCCTGATGAATCCGTCCCGGCGGAAGGCAAGATGATGGTCCTCTGTTAAGTTGTATGGAGTGGAAAGCTCAGCTTTTAGTTCGCTATCAGACGGCGTATCGTAATGCTTCATCGGCGCAATATCAATGTAATCAGTTGCATTGCCCTTAACCTTATTGTCGGCAAGCGTTACATACCAATCCCACCAAGCTTGGTTGTCTTGTTCCCAATATTGGTTTAAGTCTTCGCCAAGTGCATTAGATCCTACAAGTAAATCATTGGAAAGGGTTTTCTTATTAATAACTATGTTTCCTAAAATAAAATATTAAGACAGCTTTTAATAGCTTGTTAATTTTAAGACAATTTTATATCACAATTAGTTGCATGTATAACTTGTGTGTATCATGTGGGATTACTTTAGTTTTAAGAGTCTACTAAATCCCCTGATAATGAGACGGTCGAAAATAATATTAATTAGAAAGTAATTTTTTGTTTGGAATTTAATTTATGGATGATGAAAATATTAAGGATCTTGACTATTTTGTCGATATTCAACCTAAGAAAAAAATAGAATTTTATGAGGCTGTTTTGGAAGGGTTATCGTTACCTCAGAAAACAATATCCCCTAAATTTTTTTATGATGAGCGTGGCTCAAAAATCTTTGATAAAATTTGCGATACACCAGAATATTACTTAACCCGAACCGAAATAGCATTACTTAATGATATTCAAGAAGAGCTTTATTCTCTTGTTGAGCCTGGTTCAGCAGTCGTGGAATATGGTTGTGGATCGAGTATTAAGATCAAAGCACTTTTATCTGCTTTGCCAGAGCCATCACATTATATTGCAATAGACATTTCAAAATCTCATCTGATTTTAACCGCGAAAGAAATAGCTTCGAATTATAATAATATTTCTGTTGCCGCAATTTGTGCAGATTTTATGGAACCCATTGAGTGGCCAGAAAGAGCCTCTTTCGAATCTTTAAAGCGGCTTGCTTTTTTCCCTGGCTCTACCATCGGCAATCTAAGACCCAGTGAAGCCAGTCAGTTTTTAAAATATGTTCGACATTTGGTCGGTGATGAGGGTACATTCTTAATTGGTGTAGATATGAAGAAAGATGCTGAGGTATTTAATCGAGCTTATAATGATGCACAAGGTCATACCGCTGACTTTAATTTAAATCTTCTACATAGAATGAAAAATGAACTAGATGCTGATATAAATATCTCAGAATTTTCTCATAAAGCTTTTTATAACGAACAACTTGGAAGAGTTGAAATGCACCTTATTAGCGATACTAAGCAGGTTATTAAAATTGATAATAAAGAGTTCGCCTTTGAAAAAGGGGAAAGTATACATACTGAATGTTCTTATAAATATTCTGTAAGAGAATTTTCTGAGCTGGCTAAAAAATCAGGGTTTAGCGTGATAAAAAATTGGAGTGATAAGAAAAATTTTTTCGGTATTTATTTGATGAAAGCTATTTAAAATTACATTCATGTACTTAAACTATTTAAAATTAAAGCTATGAAAATTAAATCTGCTTGGACACGACAGGTTGAAAGTGGCCAGCAGCCCAGCAGCTCAGCTTTAAGAGATCATCTCGATGCTGTTCATGATAATAATGCGGGTTTTACGGAAGCATTTGCATGGAACTGTCGTGATGTGAATGGCAAAAATAGTTATGAGTTGCTGGCTGATATTGTTGACCAAAAAAATCATTCTCACGTTCTCGATCTTGGGTGTGGAAGTGGGGTGCTACTAGACCTTTGTAGTAAACGTTTCGGAGCTAAATTAGTACTTTCGGGTGTTGATATGAATGATTCTGAACTAAAGCTTGCACGTGAGCGCCTTGCACATACCGATACTAAGTTTCATCAGGGTACGGCGCAAAACCTTGATTACCTTTCTAATTCATCTTTTGATGTAATTTTTTGCCATTGGGCATTGACTTTGATGGACCCAGTGGTTGAAGTTCTTGCCACAACCAAGCGACTACTTAAGGAAAGAGGGATTTTCGCAGCTATTATTGATGGGGATCCCAAAACTGCTCCTGGCTATCTCGAAGTTCACGATATTATTTACGAACACGTGCAAAGTAAGTATCCTAATTATGGAGTTTTTGAACTTGGTGACCCTCGTGTGAGAACAGCCAAAGGATTGCAAAAACTTACGGCAGAAACCTTTGAAGATTTTAATATAGATATAACACCAATAACTCTGAGTTTTAATGCAACTCCAAGCATCATGGCGCGTGAAGCTGCCGGTTTTTTCTATGCCTCATTCGTTCTCTCGCCCACAGATTTCAACCAAATGCTTGCCGATCTAGAAAAATATTTTATTGCCAACCAGCAGGATGGAATTAGCTGCTTTACCATGCCAGTAAATCGTTTAGTTGTTAGGGGAGGAGGTTGATAATCTGACGACCTAGGACCTTTTGGACTGTAAATTGGTGGAGGTAAGCGCCACTCTATTAATTCTTATATACCTATATATATAAGCTTTAATAGGTAATAATATTAAATTAGTGCCTAAATAATCAATAAAATAGCATTATTTCCAGTCTTTAGACATAAAAACTACTCCTACTCTTATTCTTAATACCTAATTAACCCTTTTATAACTAAGATTTATTTAAAGTAGTTTTAGAGTTTATTGCTATAGTATATTGATTATAATACTTTATCCTGATTTAAATGTAGTCACATTTCCCTGGCGTGTTAATTTAATTTCATATCAACGGGCTCTATTTACAAGATGCTCGTACTTTTAATTTCTGATTATCGTTATAAATTAATTCAATATTGAAAGGCTCACAT
>ENA-OSJC01001730-OSJC01001730.1-marine-metagenome-genome-assembly--contig:-NODE-1730-length-17415-cov-4.764794_pt1 | contig 17415 bp, 2 predicted proteins | sample MGYA00237885_ERZ534234 | MGnify/ENA primary metagenome ERZ534234 (study PRJEB26413, sample SAMN06343907) | marine metagenome | isolation source: coastal waters | place: Atlantic Ocean: West Antarctic... | reverse complement strand
TTCCTTTTCAGATTCAGCTAAATATTTTTCTTCTGTAAGTCTTATAGATTCTTGTTCAGATACCCATTTTGGATCAACTTCATGTGTTTTAATCATCACATTATCATAGTACACATTTCGATTTTCAGTAGCTCGGTTTTCATCAAGCACACATAATTTTATTGAAATTAAATTTTGTTCTGAAACATGTATTTTTTGTGTTTGTTCAAAATGTATCCATTCATAATTTTCACCGCCTTGGTTTGTACCACTTCCAGGATAACCTCCAGCATATTCTCCAATTTTTACATGTGGATAAACTCTTTCAAGATATATTCCAATCACATCTAATGAAATGTCAACTTTTTCTATATTCCAATCAGATTCAATAATTTTCTCAGCACATATCGCTCCCCCAGTTGTCGGATCTCCTCCAACATGTAAAGAAGGAATACTCTTTCCATATTCTGTGCTTTGTTCAATATTTCCAGGATACTTGTTTGGACCGTTACATTGTCGATCATCGGCATAGCAAGTCCAACCATCGATACCATCAAAATTTTGTGTTCGTGTAACATCTGCATAGACGTTTGGAATCGTGACTCCAATCATAACAATAGATAGTATTACAATAAGGAACACAGGTTTCAATGTCATTGCCAAGCGCATAGATGATTTGCTAAATTAGATGAGAGCATTGACAAATTTTTAGAATTGTTTTCTAATTCCAACAATTACAATGGCTGGAACACCAAGATACATTCCAAGGTTTAGTGCAATTACAGATAGTCCGAGTCCCAGAACTTCTGATTCAGAATTTGCATTCTCCATGATTGCTAGGGATGATAGCATTGGAGTCAATCCAACCTTTACAATTTCTTTAAGCATTGGACTTTGTCTTTCCATGTCAGCTATTGCAGGTGAGAATGAATAGTATACGTTGTTGAATGTACTCATAAATGCTGAGCCAGATTCTGTGTTTAGTAATTGATTATCCCTTAACTCTCGTAACTGTTGAACCTCAGTTGCCATTTCAGAACCGTATGTAGCTGTTGCAATTAAACAACCTCCGCCGTCTTCTCCGGATTTATCAACTACACATTTTCCATTTTTCATTATAGTTCCACTACCGCACACAGAGTCATCAGCATCAGTTGAACCTGATTCATTTGAACCTGATTCAGTTGCAATTTCAACTACCTTATCTTGAACGAGAACAGTTATCGTTTCAATAATTGGAATCATATCAACTGACACACTTGCTACAATAATGTAATTGCCTTGTGTTGACATTTTTGGAATTTTAAATTCAAGAGAATAGTTTCCCGAATTATCGGCAGTGATGCTTCTAACAAGTAATGTTTTGCCGGTAGGATCTTTAACTTGAATGGATACAATTTGTTTATTTTCAGTTACTCCATAAATCGATACAAGTTCTCCAGGTTCATAGGAATCAGCGCTACTGCTCAAAGTAAATTCAGTTTGTGCAAAAGCAGGAGAGAGTCCCAACGATACAACTAGCAATAGTAAAATTAAAAATTTCAATTAATTATCTCCGATCCACAACAATATGTGAAAAACTATTCATAATATTACTAAATTTTGGAGTATCTAAGTATTCTTTTACACATAATGTAAAAAAAATCATGGCATTGTCTCTGCTGAATTTATCTCAGTAGGGTTTGTCGGTGTGGAGTTTGTTGGTAAAGTCAAATCAGATACAGATGATGGTGAAATCTCAATAAATGAAACCTGTTCCTCAAGTATCGGCACTCCGCCCTCGTTAGGCCAGTCTGTGTACGTGTTGATGTAGACTGTGGCCATTCCAGGTGCCGCATCTTGCGGAATCTGTAATCCCAGAACAATGTCAAACGTGTCATTTACAACTTTGGAGTTAAAGTGTGCCAATCCCAGAGCAGTATTTTCTACATCAAATATGTTTACGGCAATCAAAACATTGGATGTAGAGTTTGAAATTATAGGGGTTTGGAAATATCCAATGTCCCCTGATTCAAATGAATCAACTTGTGTTCCATCTTGTAATGTTGATACGACATCACCAATTGTGATATCAGGGATTTGTGCAATCGCTGTAAATGTTTCAGTAGTTATGAAATCCCAATTTGTGGATGTTACAATTATAGAATAAATTCCAGATTCATGTGTTGATTCTAATTGATATGAAATGTCAGCAGCGCCGTTACTGTCAGTGTTTAGTGATTGTAACAGTACTTGTTGATTTTGTGAATCTCTAATTTCCAATAATATGGACTCACCGGCTCCCGCTCCGACTAATTGCATCTCCAAAAATACATTATCGCCTAAAACATATGTAGAATTATCAGCGCTAGCATAAAGTTCAGTTGGAATTTTGTCTGGAATGATTTCTTCAGATTCCATTAACTCAAACTCAAATGTATCTTGTGCACTTGAACTTGCATACTTTGCAATGATTGTGTATTCACCAGCGTTACTCCACAATTCATTTGATGTGATGATGGTATTGTACACACCAGATTCTTTTGGAGTTGTTTGTTCAATTGAAATTAAATTATTTAATTCATCATAAATTTCTAAACTAATTGAATCACCAGTTATTTTTCCAACAGAGCCAGTTACAAACAGCGGCTCCAAATTATTGTAGGAATCCTTTCCAACTTTGACAGACAATGATTGCTCTGAAGTTTGTGGAATTGGGTTCACTGTAACCATAAAGGACGTCATTCCGGTGTTGCCAACATCATTTGTCGCAGTACAAGTTACCTGAGTTGAGCCAATTGGGAACATGCTGCCTGGTGCAGGCGTGCATGTTGTGCCTGATAGGGTTGTTCCACCAGTTGCAATTGGCAATAAGTAGGATATAGGGTTACCAGCAATAGATGAGGCACTTTGTGTAATGTCAGATACATCTGAGAATGTAGGAATTATATTCTCAGGTAATGTCACAGATAATTCTATACTTTTTACAACAATGGTTCCAGTCATCCAAGGATGTATCATATCAAAGTAATCGTATTGCCCTGCATCTTCAAATGTAAATTCATAGTTATCTCCAGAAATCAATAAACCAGAATCAAAAATACCGTTTGGACCATTAGATGGACTGCCAGATGTAAATGTGTGTGCGGTGGCATCTGTATTTGAGAAACTAACTGTATCTCCAACATTAATTATTGCAGGGTTTGGAAGATAGCAACCTTGAATGCTTTGCTCACATCCAGGATTACTTGAACCATCTTTTGGAATTACCAATACCGTACCGTCATCTGAAATATTTTCAACTGAAATTACACCTTCAATGTTTACCTCAGATAACAACTCGCTGCTAATTGCAACTCCTCCCTGATCAATCCAATCAGTGTATGTGTTTACGTAAATTTTTGCTGCACCGTCAGATGCATCCTCTGGAATTTTAAATCCTAAAATAATTTCTGAATCACCTGTTCCAATTATTGATTTGAAAAATGCGACACCCAAAGTTACACCCTCAGAATCCACAACATTGATTGTAACAAGTACATTTGATGTTGACTCAGATAGTAGTGATGTTGAGAAATATCCAATCTCTCCTGCCTTGTATGATGTGATTACGTCCCCTGATTCTGTAGTTGTTACAGTTGGTGAGATTGTAATGTTAGGGAGAGGTCTAACTAGTTGAATTGATTCTGATGTGGAGAAATCCCACAATGGTGAACCGTCAGTTGCCGTAATGATGTATTTTCCAGGAATCCAATTGTCTTGAGCCTTAAAGGATAGAGAAGTAGAGCCTGAATCATCGGTGTTTAGTGACTGTAATACGATATTGTCCCCTGATTCATCAGTTACATCAATAATGATTGATTGTCCTGATGTCCCTCCAGTCAATTGTGATGTTACAGATATCATGTTCCCAAGTGAGTAACCAGTTGAATTTGTATTCAAAGTGAGTCCTGTTGGAATGTTTGAGTTGTCAATTTCAGTTTGGATGTACTCAAAGGCAAACGGTACAGAATCAGTTACAGTTCCATATGTTGCAGACATTGTATAATTTCCACTAGCACTCCAAAGGGAGTTTGGGAAAATTATTCCCGTGTATACGCCAGATGATTCAGGAGTTATCTGCTCAACTAAAACCATGTTATCTGATTGGTCTTTTACGTTAATTGATACCTTCTCTTCAGTGAATGGTGCTGCAACTCCTGAAACAAAAATTGCCTCCTTAGTGTTGTAGTCAGACTTTCCAATTTTTATTGTTACATCATTTGGAATTTCAGAAGGTGCTGCAATTAGTGATTTGACAGTTACAAGAAATACTGTTGCACCTTGGATACCAGCAATGTCTTTTACAGTACATGTGACAGGAGTTGTTCCAATTGGGAAAAAGGAACCAGACTCTGGTTCACATACTGGTGTATCCATAATGCCACCCCAGTCTGTCGCCTTTGGAATTTCATACGTTACAGTTGCACCGTTTGATGTTGTTGCGTCAACTAGGATGTTACTTACTTTTTCAAATTCAGGAGGTGTGATGTCAACATTGACTTTATCTTTATCTTTATCTATAGAAGGTTGAGTTGCAGATTTAGAACCAATGGCAAACGGAGATAGTTCAGTTACAATGCATGTGATTTTGTTATTTACCGTGTCTACAGTGCAATTGCTTTCAGTGACCCATTGATTATTGGTATAGTGAAGTACAACTAAATCAGACTCTGCAGTACCTGCAGGAACATTTGATTCAAGGTATGGCATAGTAATTGTAATACTTCCTGAAACAGTTGCAGTGCCTGCAGATAAATCAATTACACTTCCAATGGTGCTGACTGATTCAGAAGTATTTGTAATGACTGAAACTTTGCCACTTCCCGCATCAGTTGAACTTGGAATATTTGCAGGATCATACAAATCAGCTTTGATTGTTCCATCACCAGATACATTATCAAATGTCATGGTTAACCCTAATCCATCGATTGTAAGTGATTTGTCAGCAGATGTAATTTTTGAAAAAGATGCCGCAGGATCAATTCCTGAAGGTAAAAAATCACCAGGGCTCAAAAACTTACTAGTGTCTGCAGGTTTACAATCAGCCGTTACACATGAGAATTCTTCAAGCATTACTCCAAATGAAGGAATGGTCCCTACAGGAAGTGATTGAGTCCCATCACTTCTAAAAGTGGTACCGTCACCAAAAGTGGTTCCTTCTTTGAATGTTTGACTTATTGCTGTAAAATCAGTTGAATCCTCAAAGTGTTGATTTTTTTCAAATGTCATTGAATTTGAAAATTCCTGTGATTTTGCAAACTCAGTAAATTCCCCAAATGTTGCAGTGCCTTGAAATGTTTGTGCACCTAATTCTGAAAAATCTTTGCCTGGAGCAAATAATGCTCCAGGTTCAAAGGTATTTGAGCCAACAACAGTTGGTTCAACCACATCTACCAAGTTTACAGTGACATCAAATGTTGGAAATTGATCATATGGATCTGCATGTCTATTTGCATTAATTCCAGAAAATCCATATCCATTACATTGTAATGTAGTAGTTCCAACTGGAAAAACACCAGAGACGTCAAGTGTTTGAATTGTGCTAGTATGAATTGGATGGGAAATAGTGAAACTCTCATCAAATGCAATAGAATTTCCTCCCTCGAAATTACAGGAAAGATTATCTGGTGACATGCTAAGAACCGGTTTGTCTGCAGTTAAAGTAGCAGTAAATGATACAGCAGTTCCGTTAGGATCTGTAGTATTCTGCATAATGTCATCAGGGTATGTCAGAGTTGGACCATTTCTATACCAAGGTGTATCTTCAGTAAGCCATTGATCTAAAACTAGTGGTGTTGAATATACTGCATGAGATGCACCACCTTGCATTGATGCTGCTACAATTCTATATTCCCCAGCATCATGGTAACCGTTACCGTAAATACAGGATCCAATAGGTGAATCATAATTAAACGGATGAGGTGTTGTGGAATTGTCCGGATTTGGATAAAATGGATCTGTTAACGTAATACCATTTCGCTCTACCCAAATCATAGTAATTTCATAACTTTGAACATCAATCAAAGGATAATCCCCTTCAAATCCAATGCATGAAATAGAATCCTGTCCCCAATCAGCATAATGATGAACTGCCTTAAAGTTAGAAGATGCTTGTATATTGCTTGTATCTCCCAATCCAACAGTAAATGTTGCTTGATCACTTGCAGTATCAGCACCGCCCCTATCATTTAGATATACAGTGTATACGCCAGGATATGCAATTGCAACGTTTGGCCCATCATCAAACATTTGAACAACTGAAAAATTTCCATCGTATGTGTATGCAGTTTTAGAACCAGCCAAAGTTCCATCAGGTTTGTACACATTAATCTCAGTAACCACACCATCAGGTGCAGTTCCTGTTACAGTAAATTGACCCGTGCTTTGATCAATTTCAAAATTAGTTATTGTCACTTGGGAAGTTGAGTACATCACAGGGGTGTTAACTACAGTGTAATCAAATACAACAGCATTTGACATTCCGCCATTATTGGCATCAAATCCAGTACACATTATTGAACCCATTCCCGCATAAAGCGCGCCATTAGGATTTGAAGGTAGAAGTGTCAATGAGCCTTCAAAAGTTCGAACGTTGTCATTTCCAGTAATAGTTCCAGGAATTCTATATTGGGCCATAGGTGACACATCTGAAAAAAAATCAGAATATCCAATTGGATTTAACCAATCATTAATTTCTCTAACACTTGATACTCCAAATTTGTAGCAAGCAATAGCATCATCTTGATGCAACAACGGATACCCACTTGATGTTGCAGTTACAGTAAATGGCACTTCACCACCAGAAGGTGTGGAATCAAATTGGAAACATGTATGGGTATACGAACCAGGTTGCTGACAATTAGAAATATTTACAATGGTTGCGCCATCTATACTAGAAGGAACGGTGATAATTGGACCGTCATTATTTCCCCCTACAATTGCACCATCTATTGCTCCCCCATCAAGTACTACAGTAACAGTAAAGCTCTCAGTAGATGTATTTCCCGAATAATCATTTGCAGAACATGTTACAGTTGAGGTTCCAACTGGAAAAAGAACTGGTTGTCCTCCCCCAGATCCATAATATTGGTAATTGGTATTTTCATAAAGTTGGCCATCTACGGAAGTATTATCTGATGTACAAACAAAATCAGATATGGATCCATTCAGATGAGGCAGTGCCTTTAAGCCAAAAGAATGTGTATATCCGTTAGAACTTACAGTTGTAAAAGTCTGATCTGAAAATTCAGTACCATCCATCCAACTAATTACTGGAGGAGTTGTATCTGCTACATAAGGCTGGATTGTGACTTCAAATGTGGAAGAACCTGAATTTCCTGCAGCATCATATGCAGTGCAGACAACATAACTGACACCAATTGGGTACAATTTGGAATCAATTGAATAAAATCCATCCTCACCACTTGGAGTCAATCCCAAAGATGCTCCAGTATCAGAGCAAATCGGACCGACTGTAACTCCAATGTTATCAATTGCATTAACTGTAAATCCCAATTCCTTTCCAGATGAACTGTCTGCAGGGATTTTCATTTCATCTGATGTATCTCCAAAAGTAATGTAGACTGCAGGTGAAATATCATCTGTAAAGGTCTTTGTCATTACAACATTAAATGAAATGCTTGCAGGATTATTTGCAGCGTCACTTGCAGTGCATGTTACCTCTGTTGTTCCAATTGGGAATACTGAACCGGATTGCACATCACATGTCGGACCTGATGTAACTCCAATGTTATCTGTAACAGTTGGAAGGGTGTATGTTACAACAGTTCCAGCAGCGTTTGTTGTTGCCTTTGAGATGTCATCGTATGCTGCAAATCCTGGAGGAGTTGTGTCAATGTATGTGTATTCAATAGTTACATCAAAGGTATTAGTTCCAGTGTTTCCTGCAGCGTCACTTGCAGTACATGTTACCTCTGTTGTTCCAATTGAAAATGTTGAACCGGATTGTACATCACATGTCGGACCGGATACAACTTTTCTGTCATCAGTTGCTGAAACAGAGTACGTTACAATGGGCGTACCGTTTTCATCCTCAGTTGATACAACCATGTCATTTGGAACGTTAATTCTTGGTGCAGTGGTGTCTGCTGCTGCAATTGTAATACTTCCGCTTAAAGCGGTGTTTAGTTTATCAAAAAACGAGTACACTCCAACCCCACCCCATGCTGATGGCAGCATGTCTATCACTGCAGAATCAGTGTGATCAAATAGAAAATTATTTGAGGTAAGTGAGTGGTGGTAAAATCCCTGCCATGGCTGAGTATCTACCCAAACTAGGCGCTGTCCCTCCTCAACTGTCACATGAAATGGGTATTCACACACAAAAACGCTGTCTGAATCATGTCCGCTACCAGCTGCTGCCCTGCATTGAGAGTCTGTTAGTGGTGATTTTGGCTGTACGTTAACTGCAAAAGTATCAGTTGTGGCATTTCCTTGCCCGTCAGTTACAGAACAAGATACCGGAGTGGAGCCAATTTGGAACTGTGAGTTTGAGTCAGGTGTACATGTTGGAGAACCGCTAATTGTATTCTCTATTACAGTAACATCAAAACTTGCAGTACCAACACCACCATCAAAATCAGTTGCAGTACAAGTTACAGTTGTAGTTCCAACTGAAAATTCAGAACCTGATGTCACATCACATGTTGGACCACTGGATAAATCATTGTCAGTTGCAGTTACATCAAAGGTTACAATTTCAGAGGATACACCGGTGATACTGGCAGTTGGTTGCGGATAAAATACAGGTCCACTATTTCCAGAATAAAGATTATAGTTTATCGTACTTTGTGCAAATGATAAACTTGTAGTTCCGGTGTATAGTGTAATGTCATTTGGAACATTAACTATCGGTATTGGGTTTGGCGGAGGTGCAGGAACTTCAAGAGTAAAACTTTCCATTCCGTTTATGAATTCAATAGTTGAAGCATGTTGTCTATCACCTTCAAATGAAAAAGTTATGGCCCATGGACCCTCATCAGCATCATCTGTAAATGAAATGTTACTGTTGAACAACCCAAGTGATCCAGTTGTAACTGTAGTACTTTTAGTCACTCCATTTTTTGTAGCAGTTACAGTTACAGATTGTCCTTCTAGAGATAATTCATTAGATAAAATACACTGTCCATTTTGTTTTGGAGCAAGTTTACCAGAAATGTAAACATCTCTTGATGAAGTGTCAGGATCCTGTGTCCACATAGCAGAGTATCCTGCAGATGTAAAACATGTTTGATGGTATTCTACAACCTCAAATGTTCCTGTGAAGACATTGTTTGTCTCATCAGTTTCAGATATCTTATTGTTAGGATCAACTGTAACTGTGTAACTGTAAATTCCAAGCGAGTCACTGACCCATTTATCTTCTCTAATAGGCATAAAATGGGTAGTAGTAGTAAGATATGCATTAGGTCCTACAGAACCACCTGTCTGAATAAGCCCATCAAACCATGTGTTTCCATCAGGATTTGTTACAAGCAAGTTAACTTCTGCATACCATGTAGCGCCAGTACCTTGATTCTTTACACTCGTTGAAAAAAATACATCAGCCATACCTGGACTCCATGGCGCATCACTTGGATTTGTCTTCACAGTTACACCCTCTATCTGTAGATCTAATGGAAGTTGAATATACTCTATAACCTCAAATGTTCCTGTGAAGACATTGTTTGTCTCATCAGTTTCAGATATCTTATTGTTAGGATCAAGTGTAATTGTGTAACTGTAAATACCAAGAGGGTCATCTTCTGAAATAAATGTAGAAGTGTCGCCAGTAACAGATTGATAAGGCTCTAACGAACCATCTGACATCATGTGTTTCTCAAACCATGTACTTCCATCCGGCTTTGTTACAAGCAAATCAAGATCTGCAGAATTTGTAATAGTACCAGCACCATTATTCTTTACACTCATCCAAATACTTACATGCGACATACCTGGACTTAGTGGAATTTGATTTAACGGATTGTATGGAGTTGAACGAGCATTTTGAGCTTCTATCAGAAGATCAACATCATTAGACAAAGGATCATATTCAACAATAGTATAACCTTCAATATCAGATACAGTATTTCCTGTTGCAATATTATCAGTAAATATTACAGGGGATGTATTGCAATCAGGATATCCGGATCCTTCACACTCAGCAAACTTGAAACCATGTTGTGAGTTATCACTTGCAGTATTATTTGTAAAAATATTATCATGTGCACGATGCTCATTGTAAAAACCGATACTTCCGCCAGTTACAGTGTTGGAATCAAAAGTATTACCTGAACCAATAATATGAAATCCACCACCGCCAGTAATTACATTATTTTTAATCATGTGGTTTGTAGGAGACACCTGATCATTTGGATATGCAATATGTATTCCAGGGTTATTATTAATTACATTTCCATCAATACAATAGCCTACACCATCCTGAGTGGCAATAGATGCACCAGTAATTACATTATTTTTAATTAAAATTAAATCCTCCTGATACCCCCATTGATATGATCCATCATACATGGCATCTGTTGCCGTACAACTTCCATTAGCAGTGTTTCCAAATGGATGACCTACACCAACAATCATTCCACCATACCAACTGTTTGGAATATTAACGTCAATTGTATTTCCCTCTACAATCAAACGTGAACTTCCACCAAAACTCATTGCAGTTTTTCCAACATCAGTCACAGTTACACCTGTAATGGTAAGACCAACTGCGTTGTTACTTCTAATCCCATAAGCAAATTTTGTGATTTTTAAATCCTTTATTGTCATTTGTGAGCCTTGATTAACCGTTTGAATACCAACATGATCATATCCTGCTGTCTGTATTCCTGTAATCGTGTGTCCCGCACCATCAAGTGTGACTCCAGATGATGCAATACGGACTCCAATTCCTGTTCCAGTAATTTGAATATCATTTGAGAGAGTACATGTTCCTGCTGCTCCTGTTACTGTACCATTAGATGGAACCCATGTTCCTACAGAATCACAATCTCCTCCATTTCTAGTTCCACTTTGTCCGATGTTGAGAGAATTTACACTAACAGTTCCGCCAGAGGATCCTTGAGAAATACCTTCAAAATCAGATACAGCATTTCCAGTTGCAGTGTTACCAGTAAACGTAGTTACATCAGAAATACTGTCAACATGAAATCCATATTGTGAATTATTATTTGCAGTGTTATCTGTAATTGTGGTTCCTTCAGAATTAACAACACTTAGACCATAATTTCCGCCAGACATCTGATTGTTTTTTACAATGCTATTTTTGTCCCCATCAAGACTAAGCAAGCGTGTATCGCCACTGTCAGATCCAGTGATAGTATTCTCATCAATACAGATTTTTTCACTGTTTGTTTGTTTGATTCCATTAGTTACATCTCCTGAAGATGGTACAGAGATAGTATTTTTCCACACATAGAATGCTTCAGTTCCAGAGCATTGACCGTCACCACTAGAATAGAGAATGTTGATTCCAATTTTTGTATCAGAAATTATATTGTTATGAATATTCATTGCATCCGCAGATACTCGTATTCCCTGATTATACGCACCTGAAATTGTATTAAATGCAATAGTATGCCACCCAGCACCATCCATCTGTATGGCATTCCCATTTGTTGTGGTCCACCAACCTTGCCCGTCAAATTCAAATACATTATGTGTTATAGCAATTTGTCCACCACGGATAACATACATTCCAGAGGCATTATTTTTGAAAGAATTACCATCAATAGTAAGTAAGTTAGAACCACTAACTAAAATTGCAGGCGATGCACCTGATATGACATTGTTGGTTATGATGTTTGCATTAGAATTTTCAACTTTGATACCAGTAGCATCTCTTGCGTTTATTGTGTTTGATGTTATTGTATTTGTTGGAGAATTCTTCAATTCCATACCGCCTCCAATATCAGAGAATGTATTTCCTTCAATCCAGTTGTTTTCAGAAGATGTCAAAGATATTCCCATACCCACGTTATTGATCATGAAATTTTTTACTGTGACACCTGTTTTTCCATCTAACTTTATTCCTTCTCTGAAAGTTGAATCACCCATACCAACAGTATTGGAATATCCTCCCGTGATACTTTTTCCATTACCATCCAATATTATGCCGTCACTTGCAATGATGATTTGATCAGTTAGATTCGTTGAAAGTTTACAAATTTTTGCAGCGTTATTCCATGTTCCAATGCTAGTACAATCCCCACCAGTAGAATCATCAGTTATTGTAAATGGTCCTGTAGCAGCAGAATCATTAGATATTGTAAATTCCTTTTCCATACATTGATCAATTTGAGGTGCACAAATTTTTAAAGTAAAATCACCATCATATTCTTGAATGTATTCCCCACCAGTAGGATTTCCTTGATTATAGCTAGTTACTTTCCAAAATAAAGGTCCATTTAATCCATATTCTTCACCATTGGCCGTAGTGTATGAAGGATAGTCATAGACAATATTTCCGTTTGAATCAGTGATAAGATATGTCATAGATCTATATACGAATGGTTCTGGCATATCCCCGCCAACTCTAAACTTGGTATGGCCTGATTCTTCAAAAATTTCAAAAGAATCTATTGTGAAAGATCCCTGTACGGGTTCTACATGTGAAAATTTTAGTACAGCATGACCTCCGTTTGCATATACATCTCCAGCACTATTTACTGCAAACTCACTACCTGGACCAATTGTTGAATAAGATGTTAAATCAAACGGAGCGCTGGCTGTGGGACTAATTGTACTAGAAGTACCTTGTCCCGAACCGGGACTGCCAGTTGAATCATATTTTTGTAACCCCTCACCAGTGGCGATGTACAAGTTTCCTGCACCATCCACATCCATTCCATTTATGTTACCGCCAGTTGGGGTTGTTGCAGATAGTTCATTTCCTGAAGAGTCAAGTATCCTTAAAGTTGAACCTAATGCAAGATAGACTTTTCCAGTTCTCTGATCCACTTCTACTTCATGCCAACCATTAGTCCTATCATCATCAAAGCTCTTAGCAAAAATCTGACTACCATCCAATCCAAATTTAATTAAATAATTTGCATTGTCAAAAACAGCATAAATTTCACCTTCATTATTAACGGCAAAATCCAAAATGTTTCCAGGAAATCCAGCATAATTTTGAATAAGAGTTCCAGATGAATCATATTTTACAATAGTTGACTGGGTGAATTGACCAAGACTAACGTACACATTTCCTGCACCATCCACATCAACTTCTCTTGATTTATCGGGAAGAGAATATTCTTGAACATTATTTCCTGCAGAATTTAATTTGTAAATTTTTTGTGGATAAAACGTTGCCACGTAAATATTATCAGATTGATCAACTGCAACATCTTGTACTGAATTAAACCAACAAGTATCAGGCCAACTAGATCCAGGACAATAAAAAGATTCACCTATAAAACCTTCAAAAGACCAATCTGCCCATGATTCATCAATTCCAGGAACTAGTAAAACTGCGGCAACAACAAATCCCAAGACAAGGAAATTATAATTTGACATAACTAGTATGGCTCCCTCCAGTTAAAATTACAAAAAATATTTAAAAATTTTAAATTGTTTTTAGAGTTTTTCAAATTAAGTCAATCCTCAGTTATCAGGTGTTGGTTCAAACTCTCCAATAGTTTCACTACTTGCCGCACCAAAGTTTATTTCAGGAGTTGGTTCTGATTCCTCAGATGTTACAGTCAATGAAGTTGTAGATGATGGTGAAATCTCAACAAATGACACCTGCTCCTCAAGTATCGGCACTCCGCCCTCGTTAGGCCAGTCTGTGTAGGTATTGATGTAGACTGTGGCCATTCCAGGTGCCGCATCTTGCGGAATTTGCAATCCCAGAACAATGTCAAACGTGTCATTTACAACTTTGGAGTTAAAGTGTACCAATCCAAGTACCGTTTTTTCTACATCAACAATACTTACAGTGATTAAAACATCAGATACGGATTCTGAGATTATTGGAGTTTGGAAATATCCCATGTCCCCTGATTCAAATGAATCAACTTGTGTTCCATCCTCTAATGTTGATGTTACATTACCAACTGTAATGTTTGGAATTTGTGCAACTGCAATAAAGTTTTCAGCATTTGAGAAACTCCATTCATCAGAAGTTGCAGTTACAGAATATACTCCAGTCTCTCCAGAGGAATCTAATTGGTGTAGGAAAACTGCAATGCCGTCACTGTCAGTGTTTAGTGATTGTATCAGCACTTGATCATTTTGCGAATCTTTAATTTCTAATAATATTGGCTCACCTGCTCCTGCATCAACTAAATTTACGCCAATTGCCACCACCTCACCTAAAACATATGCAGACTCAAGAGTGTCTATAAACAATCCAGTTGGAATTTTCTCTGGAATAATTTCTTCAACTTCCATCAACTCAAACTCAAATGTATCAAGTGCAATTACACCGGCATACTTTGCAACGATTGTGTATTCGCCTGAATCATCCCACAATTCATTTGATGTTAGCACTACGCTGTACACACCAGATTCTTTTGGAGTTGTTTGTTCAATTGAAATTAGATTGTTTTGTGAATCGCGAACCTCCAAACTAATTGGATCACCAGTTACTGCCCCAACAGAGCCAGTTACAAACAGCGGCTCCAAATTGTTGTAGGAATCCTTTCCGACTTTGACAGATAATGATTGCTCTGAAGTTTGTACAACTGGGTTTATTGTAACCATAAAGGACGTCATTCCAGTATTGCCAACCTCATTTGTTGCAGTACAGGTCACCTGAGTTGAGCCAATTGGGAACATGCTGCCTGGTGCAGGCGTGCATTTGGAGTCTAAGGTGGTTGCTCCACTAGTTGCAAGCGGTAACGTGTAGGATACAACACTGCCAGTTGTAAATGACGCAGGTTGCACAATGTCTGAAATTGTTGAAAGTCTAGGGATAGTGTTTTGAGGTAAAACTATTTGTTCTGCAACTTCTTCTACAACTTCTTCTACAACTTCTTCTACAACTTCTTCTACAACTTCTTCTGCAACTTCTACAATCATACCTTCAATGTTTACCTCAGATAACAACTCACTGCCAATTATAATTCCTCCCTGATCAATCCAATCAGTGTATGTGTTTACGTAAATTTTTGCTGCACCGTCAGATGCATCCTCTGGAATTTTAAATCCTAGAACTAGCTCTGAATCACCCTTGCCAACGATAGATTTGAAAAATGCGACACCCAATGTCGTGTCATTTGAATCCACGACGTTAATTGTAACTAGTACGTCTGACGTTGATTCAGATAGTAAGGATGTTGAAAAGTATGCCATGTCTCCTGCATCATATGATGTAATGGCATTACCTGATTCTGTGGTCGTCATAGTTGGGGAGATGGTAATTTTTGGTATTGGCTTTACAAGATCAAAAGATGCAGCGTTACGAATTAATGAATCACTTAACACGTCATACGATTCTACAAAATATTTTCCCGCAATCCAATCATCTTGTGAGTTTAAGGATAAAGTTACAGAGCCCGAATCATCAGTGTTTAAAAATTGCATGGTACGCAATGTGCCGGCGGAATCTTCAACAAGAATACCAATTTGGTAATCGGAACCAACGTCAGTCAATGCAGATTCAATGGTTATCGTATCTCCAATCACATACATGGATGAATCAGTTTGCAAGGTAATTCCAGTCGGGGCCACATACTCATCAGTGACAGGCTCAATGAATTCAAATTCAAATGATGTGCCGTCTGTAGAATCACCATATGTTGCAGACATTGTATAATTTCCGCTAGCATCCCACAGGAAATTTGGGAAAATGATTCCAGTGTATACTCCAGATAATTCTGGAGTTATCTGCTCAACTAGGACAACATTGTCCAAGGAATCCTTTACTTCAATGGATACATTGTTTTCAGTAAATGGCGTTGCAATACCTGTAACAAATATTGCATCCTCACTATCATAATCTAGTTTTCCAGTTTTTATTGATACGTCAGTTGTGACTTCAACAGGTGCTGCAATTTTGGATTTTACAGTTACAGTAAATGTGGTGCTGCCAGTATTTCCTGCAGCATCACCTGCAGTGCAAGTTACTGTGTTTGGACCAATTGTGAAAAAGGAACCAGATACAGGAGTACATGTAGGACCGGATGTAACTGCAGTGTCATCAAATGCTTGGGGTGATTCATAAATTACAATTGAGCCATTTGATGTGGTAGTATCAACTGTAATGTCTGGATTTTGTGTAAGTGTTGGAGGTGTATTATCAATATCTTGATCTGGTGTTGGAACAACATCGCTAATTATTGCAGTTGCTTTAATCTCTAGTATATCTGATGCAGTATACGAATCTGGTAAAATTTGGTCCGCATATTCTACAGTAATGGTATCGCCTTCTGCAACTTGAATGGCAACATCACCATTCTCTCCATCAGAAAAGGAAGAAACATTTGTAAAATAAATGGACATACCATTTGTAAAAATTCCCGTATCTATACCAGTCTCAACCATAATGATTGGAATTTTGGTAGGATCAGAATCAGACCAAACTTGAATCGTAAAAACATCAATTAACTCTGAATCCCAATTTCTATCGGGATCAATTAACATCACATCCCCCTGTTCAAATTGAGAATACGTATTCTCTGACCATTTTAGATCTCCAACAGTCGGATTTGGAAGAATAGTTGTTGGCTCAAGCACATCAAGATCATCAAGTACTATGATTTCTCCAACCATCCAAGTGTGTAGTATACAATAGTATGGATAATTTCCACCATGTCTGGGAGCCCATGTGTATGAGTCACCTGATGATAGTATGCCCGAATGAAAGTTATCGTCAGGGGATGGAGCAAATCCATCAACAGTTCCAGATGTAAATGTGTGAACTCCTGTTGGATCTGTGTTTGTCATGGTTATAGGATCTTTAACTTCAACTGTAATGGTACTCGGGGTGTAACAACCTGTTTCAACACAAGATTGTGAGAATCCAGATTCATTTACTGTTGTAATGGTATGGTCATCTGATGGCGTTAGTTCGGGTACGGATGTAGGTTCAACAATCCAACTTACAGTTGCAAGTGGAATAGTTTGTGCTACATCATAATACCAAGTTTTAACTAAATTCCCTGTTAGTCCATCATTTCTATAATCATACCATTCGTTCAAATCATTGTCATCAAGTCTATGTGTTCCAGAACTTGATGGATTACCATCAAATGTTAGAGACCAACCATAAAGATGATGACCCTGAATATGATCATTTTCAAATTGCGTAATTCTGTATTGAGTATTAGTATATTCTATAGTAAATCCATTACTTCCAGTTATGGTAACTGAATTATCCACAGCAGGTTCCACAGCAGGTTCCACAGCAGGTTCCACAGCAGGTTCCACAGCAGGTTCCACAGCAGGTTCCAC
>ENA-OSJC01001729-OSJC01001729.1-marine-metagenome-genome-assembly--contig:-NODE-1729-length-17423-cov-7.384584_pt1 | contig 17423 bp, 3 predicted proteins | sample MGYA00237885_ERZ534234 | MGnify/ENA primary metagenome ERZ534234 (study PRJEB26413, sample SAMN06343907) | marine metagenome | isolation source: coastal waters | place: Atlantic Ocean: West Antarctic... | reverse complement strand
ACTATCACTGTTGGTAGAGGTAAAAATGCAGGTGTTACTGCTGAAGTTGTTATCTTAGAAAACAGTCTTGAAGGCGACTTAGATTTTGCTAAAACTAGTGGTGCAGTAGTTAAACCTACTAATCCATTGTTTAACGATGATGAAGTTTCCGAAGAATCTTAAACTTATAGCTGGTACAACAGGATTTACTGTGTTAATTATCGCAATATTAGCCCTGTCCGTAGTAGCTATACCCATCCTTGCAGTCATATTCATTATGTTTGTAGTGTACTTTATTGTACGATTAATGCTATATGATGTTGACGACAAGGATAAAGATTAGAACGTATCGGTTATTACCTCTAATCCAGGTGGTATAAACACTTGTAGTAAGTTTCTTTCTATGCCACCTAAAGTAGGCATTACATTACCTGTAATAATACTAGAGTTTAAGATAGTTTCAATATCCAGATCAAGAACTCCATTACCAAAGTATAGTAACGCTACGTTTAAAGGTTTTTCTTTTATTAAGTTAATACCTGCACGTTGAATTCTGACCCAATATTTAACAAACATTATAAGACCCATGTCGTTAGTGTAAGCCAAGTATCTGTTTAATGGCTGGTCATAGTTTACAAACGTTTCTATCATAGTCTTATATGCTGCATCAGGTTTTACACCAGCTACTTCTGTTTGATGCTTATATAAAGCATATCGAGCAATAAAGTCACTTATTTGTAAAAAGTGTGTAGCTTCTTTAAATACTCGTGTTTTCTCACCAATATATGCAATGTTTGCTATATCTAATGCTTTTCCTGAAACTAACTTACCACCTTTACTTTCTTTAAGTTTAGTAAAGATTTTGTTTCTATATGAAAATTCATCTTGGTTAATATCTTCAGTAATAGAGTTAAACAAACCTGCTGTTACAAATGGTGCTACTTTGTTAGCATTCATGTTAGCAACTAAAATAGCTCTTCTGCTTTTTATAGTAGCATTATTAGCTAACTTAGGATTTGCTTTTACTCTGAAATCTAAATCTTTAAGTTTTTCAGCATCTACTCTGTAATCATTAAGTTCTAAAGCTGCTTCTTGCCAATATTTAACTAAATATTCTATAGGCACACCATACATCCATGATGTTACAGCATTACTTAAAAAGTTAATTGCTGGCACTGCTACAGTTTTAACTACAATATTTATTTTAGCTATACCAACTATCTCTTTCCAGAATTTTTCAACAATTTTGGCATATCTCACAGTCTTTGGACTATTCTGAAGAACATTAATATTACCTATTGATGGGTTTTGATACCCAAACACTGTATCTAATAACCTACGTTCTACAAAAAACTCACTTTTTCCTGTTTCTTGATTTACCCTTGAATGATATATAATGTCATTTTTCATATCTTTAGGTAAAGCTCTAAAGTATTCATCTGCAAAAATATTATCTAAAATATTTACAAACTTGCTTGGTCTTGCTGCGTAATTCTCTTTACCATATTTATATAATAACTGAACTGTATCAGTGTTTATCTTGTCAGAAGCAACTTTATCAATCATTTGACTTTGCATTACTGCCATAACTTCATCAATTTGCAAGTCTTGCTTTAGATGTTGTTCTGTTAAAGCATGATTTAAAGTAAATCTAAAAGTGTTTGTATTAACATCTTCATCCATAACTGGAATCATTGTTGGTTTTTTGCTAAGTTGTCCTTTTCTTGCTTTGTTTTTTTGGTCTCTTGCAATTCTATCAAGTTCTTGCATTATAAAACCAGATTTCTTTGGATTTCTACTTAAAATTTCTTTAAGGTCAGTTCCTTGAAATTGTTTTGATTTCATTGAAGCAATACCTTTAGTCCTAGGTTCATTTGGCTGGTTATATAACACATATAAGCCATGTGGTTCTTTAGTAAAGTTTTCTACATTTGTTATAAATACATAACCATCTTTTAACATTTTAGCTTTACTTTTCTCATCACTTTTTTCAACTGTTAACTGAGCATCATCATCAGTAATAGTTGCAATATAGCCTTTAGTCATTAATGATCTATTTGGCTTACCATCTCTACCTAAGAACAATGTGTTTTGAGATTCTTTTTTAAATTCTAAGTGTACGTTTAACATTCCTGAAAATGCATTTTCTGATGCAGTTGACTCTTTTTGAGCAAACTCGTTACGCATTACAAGGTCTACATCTTGTTTAGAAGCAGTAAGCTCCGGGCTTTGTAATGCTAACAATGTTACATAAATGTCTAAATCGTCTATTTCTTTTTGTTTATCAGCTCTCTTGTAAGCTCTATTCTTAGCAATGCTTTGTGTATAGATGTTACTAGTATTTAGCATTTGCTCATAAGCAAACGTATCACCTGTAATCATATATCTAGCTAATTGTTGTGCTTGAAGTCTGTAATAATTATTACCACGAATATTTAATTTATTTGCGTTTTCATATTTTTTAATAGCTTTATCTAATTTAACATCATCTCTAATGAGTTCTAATATTTCATCTTCATTAAAAGTTTTATTTGTTAGTAACGATGACAAGTCTGTTTTTAACATAACTCTAGTTATGCTTTCTTTTTGAGAAACAGTCATGTCGTCCCAGGTTAAAAACAATTTTTGTATATTCTTTTTAGTATTTTGTTTATAAGATTTACGTTGAGCATCTACTTCATAGTTAGATTTATATAACATTCTGACATAATCAATAGATTCACCACCAAATCCATTAATCCATAATGATGATGCATTTTTTAAGAAACTAGGTTTTATATTTCTATAGATATTGTCTATTTTTGCTTGAACATCTGGCCTAGTCTTAACAAAATCTCCATAAGAAGATTTCATTAATGCTACTAGCTTAGTGTCATAAAGTACGTTTGCTAGGAAAGTATCAATCTTTCCATCTCTTGTTGCTTTATCAACTATCTTAATCCAGTTATCTGCAAGAAGTTTTCCGCCCTCGCTAAAGCCTTTGTCAATAAGGTTTGCACCTTCTTTATTACCTCTGTTAATTGCATCTCTAACTATGTTGAATTGTAAAGCCTTGGCTAAAACATTTCTCTTAGACTGATTGACTGCAACAATTTCTGTAGTCATATCAAATATTTCTTGTTGTACACTTAACGGTAGATTAGTGCCTTTAATTGCTCTTTCAATTCTATTGATAGCTTCTATTAAAAATTCAATAAGTTTCTCAGTTACGCGTTTATCCGCATCTTTACTCCATAAAGGGATAACTTGAGAGCCCATATTCTCTGTTAGCTTAACGATATGCTTGTTAGTCAGGGCATAGGCTAGGAACTCATCTAATCTATATTCAGGTGGTACCTTGTTTCCAAACACATAGTCATACTGCTCTTTAGCAGCTTCAATTTCAGCTTTTTCACTAGTTCTGAATATAACTTTACCATTTTCATCTTTGTTTAAGAAAATTTCATATGGTTTGCTTTGTGTTGCTTCAATCTCTGCTATAACTTGGTCACGCAATGTGTTTAATCTTCTTTTAAATTTTGAATCAGTTTTAATAGCAAATCTTGTAAGTATATGAATTATTTCGTGTCCATACACTTCTTGAGAAGTTTGTTCAGAATATGATAAAGGTCTAAATCTGTTGTAATTAACTTTTACTGCTGTAGTAGTAATATTTGCATCACCATCTGATTTAACTCTAGACTTATTTAGAGTTAGCGTTGTTTGATCTAATATAGAACCCGCTTTACTAATAATCCTGTCAAAAACACGTTGTAAATGTAATTGTTGTGTGTTTTTGTCTTCATCGTTACGATATGAATCTATACTAAGGTCACCGAGCTTATCAAATATTGCCTGTAAATTACCTCTTAAAGAGTTTGTTCTATAAACTAATTCTAAGTCTGCTTCAGTACTTGCTTCTAGTGAAGATAGTTTTATATCAGGTTTAGTATCAGTTATTTCTTTTAACTGTTTTGTAATTGCTTCCGCTTCTACTAGAAGATTATTACTTTCTTCTGTAGATAGTTTACCAAAGATTAAAGCAGCTTTTATTTCATCTCTTTTCGCCCGTAACTCCTTTTCTTTTTGAACATTTGGTTTAGAGTTAACAAATCCTATAGCTTTAAAAGCATAATCATTAGCTTCTATTTCTTGTTTTATTGCTTTTTTAGATAATTTATCTTTAGCACCAGTATGCTTATTAACTATATGACCTAATTCGTGTTGAAATATAAATTCAATGTATGCAGCTACTCCACCAGTATTCCGTATGTGTTCTTTAAAAGCTTCTTTGTTTACATCAGCAAATACTATTTCTTTTTGTTTAGACGTTTGCTCAATAAGTCCTGTACCTTCACCATCGATATAAAGCATGCCTTTTATATAATCATTTACAATTTGATTAAGATTAAAATATATATCAGGTGCTCCTGTGCCATCAGGTAATCTTCTTACTAATGCTAACGATTTAATTGAATCATCTGCAATTACTACTGTTTTTTTGTTTCCTGCTTTTAATCTATCAGAAATTTCAGTAATTCTTTGTTGTGCTTCAGCATAAGTTGATTCTCTTAAGTCTCTGGCATCATTAGCTTTTTTATCTGCTTCTTTAAAACCTTTTCTTGTTTTTATAATATCTGCTAGTTCTGCTGCTTCATAAGCTTCTCTTTCTTCTAATTCAATAGCATCTAACTTAGCTTGCATCTCGTCTTTATCAATAGTATTAGCATCAGCCGGATCTCCCTGGGTGTTTGCTATATCTACATCTTTAATGTTAATTTTTTCGTCAGTCTCTGACCCTTCATTAACTTTCTTAGCGTTTTTATCAGGAGTAAGACTTTCATCTTTAATAGATTCAGGGATAGGCATCTGTGATACCCTCCAAGACCTAACAATTAAATCATTTAAAGCTTTTGTTTTTAATGCTCTAAGTTCTTCTAAAGTTAAATTATCAGCATTACCATACGTATCTAACAATCCTAATAAATTGTTTTTTCTATCTTGAATTTTATTTTCTAAATCAACTTCTAACTGTTGTAAACTCATCAAATCAAGTTCACCAGCATTATCGTCTTTACCATTACCAATTTCTTTATAAATAGCTTTAGCTCTAAAAGATTCTGTTTGTAATTTGTTATCTACTGCTTCTAAACTTAATCCAGCTTTTTCTAAATTTTCTAAAATATTTTTAAATTGTATTAAAGTTTCTTCTAAAAACACATGTTCAAGATTTCTTATTAAAAAACTTTCATTGTATAAGTCAACATTTGCTTGTGCTTCTCCTATAGGAGATATAACTGCATCGAATATTGCTAGTACTCCAAGTTTTTGTGCAAGTAAGTCACCTAATACAACAGAATCCATATTCTGTACTTGATTAACTACTGAACCTACTCCTGGTGCATCAAACTTACTAGATGTAGTATTAGCACCAATTATTGGTTCAGGTAAAGCTTTTCCTGATTCATCATAACCTTTGCTAGATTTTCTAAATTTTTGATTATTAAATGCTTTAGTTGTTACTTCAACTCTATTACCTTTAGTATCAACCAATTTAATTAATTGTATTAATTGATTTTCTACTCCTATGTCACTCCATGGAGTACTCATTCTAGGCATAAATCTATCTGCTAAATCAGCAGCTATACGCATTTTGACGTCTATATCAACTAAACCATCACCTAAGTCACCAATTGCTTCTTCGTAAGCAACACTAAACATAAAGTACTCTGCTTCAACTATTTTAACAAGTAGTTCTCTAGCTGCAATAACAGGTTTAAGTAAATCATCTAACGCTGTTTTAAAGATTGCATCTTCACCATCATAAATACTTTCAAAAAATCCATTAATTGCATTTACTTCTTTTGTTGAAAATACAAGACCATATAAATTATTTTGACGGTCTATTTCATTTTTATCTGTTGTAACACCTGTGTCATCTAAATAAGATATTAAATCAAGTTTTTTACCAAACTTAGGAACATCTACAAGAGCATCTTGTATAACCTGCAGTTCAGCTCTAACTTTAACTTTTCCTGCTTCATCAGCTTTGTTATAACGTGTCTGTATATCAGCTAAAGTTTTATACAAATCAGGAACAATCTGATCAATAACATTTGATATTATCTTAAATATAGCACCACCATAATTACTTACCATTACTGGTGTCTTAGCTAAATCTCTAGCAAACTTAGTTAACTTACCGTTTTCAGTAAGCTTTCCATGTAAGACTGTGATAATATTTTGTTCTTTAGGTTTAAACCTAGTTGTTTTACCAAATATTGATTTTACAATTTTTCTAGAAAATGACTGATACACATCGTCATTATTTGAGTCAACAAACTTTTCAAAGGTTTCTTTAGATTCTATTCCACCAACAAATACACCTACTCTTGCTAAAGCATCTTTAAGTTGTTTTGGATTTTTTATATCACCATCTAAAAATTGCAATAAACTAATTGCGTAACCATTAGTAGTTCCATCTGTTTCAATACCGATTGTTGTAACAAAGTTTGCTTTTGGTTTGTAAACGCTAAGAGCATCAAGCCCTTCAAGTAAGTGTGTACTTACACTTCCTACTACATCTTCATTTTGCATTAAAGTTGTTATTAACTCATTAAAAACATCTTCATTAAGAATAGGTTTTTTTAGTTCTGCTTTAATTTTTATAACAGTTGCATCTTTGTTAATTTTTTCAAAAGTAGCTAAGCCTTCTGCAAGAGTTGTAATGTTATAACCAAATGCTTGCACTACTGCTAATTTAAAAATAGATCTACGAGATTTGTTATTAACTATAGTTTCACTACCTGTAGGATTAAACAAAGCTCTATGTATCTTGCTACGCTGTCCATTGATAGTATTGCTTACAATGCGTAATCTATGCTGTACTTGTGCTTTATATCTAAAGTAAAAGCCTGCATTATCGCCTTTATTGTGATAATCTAAAGCATATTGTGCATCCTGTTCTTTTTCTTTATTTGCAGCTTCTACGCTATCTATATTTTCTTCATGTTGTTCATCAAGATTTTTAATTCCAATTAACATTTTTCTATTATCTGAACTTAAAGCAGTAAATGTTTTAAGTACTGTTGCCTTACCTTCCCATCTAACGCTTTGAAGCGCCAACATTAAGTCTTTAATTTTTGTATTTAGTTTATAAAAACTATTATCAGTTTCTTGTTGTACATCAAGTACTGGTACATCATAAGTATCTCGTAGAAAACTTTCTGAACCTTTAATTGTTTTTAAATTTTCTGCGTTATCTTTATATAACTGCAATTCATCAGTTGGTTCGATTTGAACAGTATTCCAATCAATAGTTTTCTTTGCTTGTTGTTCTTCTGTAACAATAATATTTTCATTATCAAATAAACTAATATCAAATTCATTTCTTACAACTTCAATTAAAGCTTCTTCTGGATTACCTTGAGTGCCTGTAGAGTTCATGTATCTACCTACTTGCAACGTTAACAATCCTAAACCAGTAGCTAACCTTGGTTGTAGATTAGAACGTTTAGTAAAAGGTCTTTTAAATGTTTTCTTTGCTATAGCACTTAATCTTAGAAGAAAATCTTCTTCTGTTGGTTTTTCAATTGTAAAGTTAAGTAAATCCATTATCTCTACACCAATGTCTTTAGCTGCATCTTTAGCAAAAATACCAGCATCAACAAAAGTTTTTATCTGTTCTCTAGATAAACGATTAACTTGTTTAGGGTCGTTAAATACTAATCCAGCAATAGTATACAAAGGTCTATTCTCACTAGCTTTTTGGTTAATAGCACTCCAGTGCATTAACGATAACATCATGGCAAATAAGACTTCATCAGGCATATTGCCTTTTTTGTCTAAAAATAGTTTATATTCTCTTGCAGCATAGCTACCTACTTTTAATTCTTCATCTAATAAGCCTTCATTAAGGTTTTCATAAAAGATTGTTCTAAACTTAACAAAGTTAGCGGCTACAGATTCAGCGTACCGCTGATCTGTTACGCCTAAACTTTGTAGTTTTGATACAATTCCTGAAGCGTCTACTGTCCCATCTTTACTAATAGTAACTAAAGACTTTCCTTTATTCATAGTAAAAAACGATTCACGTGATAAATCTCTAATCTTAAACAATTCTCTTATTGTTACTCCCGAAGGGTTCCAACGTAATTTATTAAAAGTGTTTTTAAATTTGTTTAAGAAATGATTACTTTCACGTTGTTTTCTTGCATCTTTTTTAGATGCTACTTCATTATCAAGTCTTCTTTTAATAATTCTTATTTGTGACTTTAATGCATTTGTTTCAGCAAGATTAGATGTATTACTTTCTTTATTAAGTACTGCTAGCCTATCTCTTAGTGGCTTAAGACTATTAGTTAACTCTTTTTCTAATGCATTTAGTTCTTGGCGTTCACGAGTACGTGTTTGTTTTTCAGTTTCAGGTTCTGTTACTTCGTTAATAATTGATTCTTCTTGAGTATTTTCTACAACTTCTTCTACAACTTGCTCAGTAGTAGTAGTATTAGTATTTTCTGCAGCCGTTGCGTCACCTTCTATTTCAGCATTATCAAGACTACCTGTATCGTCTACAGTTTTGTTTAATATAATTTCTGCTTGTTCATTGTTTATTTGCTCTTCTTTAGCAATCTCTTTATTTTTTTCTTCAATTTTTAAATCTTTACCTATTTCTACTATAAGAGATTTAACTTCCTGGACGTACTTAACTTCTTGTTCTAATACTGCAAGTAAAGGTCCACTGCTAGCATTTACATACCAATAATCTATTCTTTTATAATTTTTAGGTAATTTGGAAATATCTTTAAATATTTCATTAGTTTTCTTATTTACATATACAGTTTCGCCAGTTTTATCAAAAGTAGCTTTAGCTTCTTTTAAACGTATATTTTTATTTACTAATCCTGTTACAAATTGTATTAGTTTTGTTTCATTTAATTTTCCTGCCTTCATATCTTCTAAATGCGTTTCAATACCTCTGAAGTTTTCTTTTTTACCTCGCATAATTTCAGCATGAACAGCTTTTAAAGATTTTTTAAAATCAACGTTTTTAACGTTATCAATTATTCCTGTAATTGTTTTAGATGCTTTTGAAGCTCTGTTACGACTAGCTATGTTAGCTTTTTCTTTTTTAGATAAGCTTCCTAGTATTTCTTCTTGTTCTTTAGTAAAGCCATCATTAAAGCTACTAACTTCTAATGAGTTTAAAATTTCTTTAGGTTTATTTTTTTCTGCTGCAGCTTGTTCTTCAGCAGTATTTGTTCTATCTTTTGCAAATTCTGCTTCAAATTCTCTTTTTAAGACAATAAAATTCTTAAGGTTTTTAACTAGTCTAGCTTTAAGTTTTGGATCTTTAGTGCCCCTAAGGTCACTATTTAATTCAGTTATGCTTTCTGTTAACGTATTATATAAATCTAAAGAAGTTTTCTTTAAATCTTTTAAAGTCTCACGGTTAGGTACTTTCTTATCTTTTTCTGTTTTATATTCATTAAAAGCATTAGTAGCATTTTTAATCTTCTCTTGAGTAGCAACTGTACCTGTTGTTAATACTTTTTTATTTTGATACCACTCACTATCAACAATATCTTCAATTGAACTTAATGTTCCAAATTTTAAGCCTTTTACACGCCCACTTTCAGTACTAGTATCTTTAGATGATCCATCTATAGTCCTAGCTACTGCATTACGTTCATAAATTAAACGTTTACGTTTTTTAGCGCTAAGCTTAGTGTCTTCCAATTGCCTAGTGTAAGCATTAACTTTTTTTATCTTTTCTCTAATTCTTGTGTTAATTAAGTCAACGCCTTTCTGTTTACCTTCTGCTGCTTTCTGTAATATAGGTTTTGAATCTTTAATAGCTTTAGCTTCTTTTTTAGCAATTGCTTCATTTCTGTTAAATTCAAGACTTTTTATTTTCTTTCTTTGGTCTGATTTAGTATATTTTTTATTATTAGCTCTATTTTTAGCATTCTCAATTAATCTATCAGCACGTTTATTAATGCTATCTATTTGTTTATTTTTATTAGATTCAATAACTTGTAATAAAGTTGTAGTTCTAGTTGTAGCATTACCAGTGTTTACTTCGTTTAAAGCATTGTTTAAGCTCTTCCTTGCTTCTCTAATAGCTTTAAATACTTCTTTGTCACGTTGGCTTGACGGAAGCTCTCTTTGTGCAATTTCAGCATCATTTAAAGCTTCTGAGAGTACTATAGCTTTATTAAGGTTATCTTTTTTATTATATTTTTTATCTAATTTAACATTTAAATCTAAAGCTACAACACTTTCTTCAACAACAGAAACTTCATCTGCTAATACTTCTTGAGATTGTAAATCTGGATCTCCAGAAACAGATTCATCTTCTATTTTTCCTGCTTCATTTCTTAATTCTTGAACATCTTCTTTTACTGCGCTAGCATCTGTTTTAATAACATCAGTTACACCTGATACAGTACTAGTAGCTGTACGCATACCACCACCAACAAAAGCTCCTGCAAATACATTGTTCCAAAAACCAGATATAAACTCTTTTGAATCCATTTCAACAAGTTCACCACTTTTAATGTACTCTTGTGTAATTTCTTCAATAATAAACTGTAATCCTTCAGTAGTACCTTCACTAACACTACCACTTGCAGTTTCTTTAACTACTTTTGCACTTAAATCTACAAGACGTTTACTAAACTTCTTTTTAATGCCATCAGTAACTGTTTTAGACATTCCAGACTTTTTAAAAAAACTTAAAGGGAATACTGCTTCTAAACCACCTGATACAATACCACCAGCTCCTGATAGTAATATAGACCTACCACTTCTATCTCCATCTTCTCCTGAAGATACTTCTCCGTAAATACTTCCTGTTTGCATACCAATAGCTGTAGTTATTACACCTGTTTTAGTACCTAAACTTTTAATTTTCTTTAATGCTGATTTTTTAGCAGCTTCAGTTGCTGCTTTTTTAATTGCTGATGTAGCAACATATTTAACGCCTCCAACTGCTAATGTTCCACCAACTCCACCACCACCAATTATTACTATAACAGACGGAACACCTTCACCTGCAACATCACCAAGTTTAGATAATATTTGAGTACCATTACTCCAATCTAAATCTTCAATTGCTGGCATTTTTTTGCCATGTTTTGTAGCATCTTTTAGTTTATCTTGGTATCTTTTATTAAAGTAAGTACCAAATTCTTCAGCAGTTTCAAATTCTAATTCACCTTTGCTAAACATTTTCCAAATGTTAGGTAGTATTAATTTTTTACCTGATGTTGGGTCTGTTTGAAAAGGATCTAACACACGACTTGATGCTTCAGTTGTAAGAGCACCAAATCCATCAACTACCCAAGCAGCAAATGCAAAACCAAGAGCTTGCATATTATCTATACCACCATCAAAAGCATTATCTGCTTGTCCCCAAAAACCTAAACCATCTATTCCAAATTCGGTAACAGTAGCTCTAGTTAAATTATTTGTAAGTTTTTTAGTAAATGCTTGATTATATTTACTCATATAAGCAGCATTGTTAGCTGGAGTATTTACAGCAGTATTAATGTTTTTGCCAGACGTAGTATTAAAAAGAGTTCCTAACTTTCTGTTATAAATGCCTACACCTCTAGTTTTAATATCAACATTTACATTACCAGTAAGAACAGCAGTATCAACTTCTTGAGTAGCTCTAGCAGCTATTTGTACGTTTGCTATTTCTTTTTCAATTTCTCTTACTGATTTACTAGCAAAGTCTTCTGTAATGTTATCTCTAAGAAAATTAAAAGCATTAACAGCCATAGAGGGTATTAAAGAACCTGGACCAGCTGCTATTGCTTTAGTTCTATCTTCTTTTTCAGAAGTTTCTCCACTTTCTTTTGCTTTAGCTGCATTCAATTCAACTTGTAAAGCATCTAAAGTTTTTTGAACATCTTTTGGATAAGGAACTACTGTTGTATTTTTTCTTCCTTTTTTATCTACTGTACCATCTTGAATTGTTCCACCGTACTCATTCCAAGTAACACCTTTATAGATTTGTTTTAATAATTCATTAGTTTGGTTGTCTGCTTCATCATATAACATCTCATCACTAACCATTTCAAAAGATGGTAAGTTGTTTTGTTGTGCATAATGAATTTGATGATATTTTTTCTTATTTTTAGGATAAGGTTGTAACACACCATTTACAATCTTACGTGTTTCATAGGTATCTAAACTAGCACCTTTTTGTGCTAATCTAACAGGTTCTGTTATTGATTTATCACCATAGAAACTATTATAAGGTGATGCAGCATTAACAGTATCACCATCAGCATAACCATTGGCTGGGTTGTATGACCATTCAAAGTCTTTATTAGTAGGCTCATCTAATAACGAAGAACGCTGTAAAGCAATTGGCTTAACTTTTGAAGCTTCAAGTAAGTCTGCTCGTATCTTTTGAGATCTAGCACTAATTTCCGCTTGTTTAGCTTCAATTTTTAAAGCAAAAGCATTTTTTCTACTTTCTCTTTGAAGCTCATTTTCAATAGTCATATTATGACCTTATTCTGCAGCGTACTTATTAATATTTCCTATGAATACATTTACATCAAGTAATGCCCAAGGGTCACTACTTTCACGTACTGCATTTCTATAGTTATTCCATAAATTATCAAAGATTTTTTTGTTAAACTCTATAGGTTTTTTAACTATTTTACCTCGTACAGTTTCTGTATTATTTTTATACATCGATGAAAGAGTTTGAAAACTAAGGTTTTTAGCATCTTGGTCGCTAGTATCTTGTTTAATAGCAGCTTCTAAAGCTCCCATAGTTCCTCCGCTTACAGAAGACTGATTTAAACCACCAGATTTAAATATACGAATCCAACCTTTTTTACCAAATGTGTATCTTTCGCCTCTGTGACTAAAGCTAAATTCATTAGGGTTGCCATAAAGAGCTCCTAATACATTATCATTCCAATTTACATTGTCACCAAAGAATGTTTCAAATTCTTTTAAGCTTATACCTGTATCTAACATTAATCCTTTAACATCTTCATAGGCTTTCATATCTTTACTATCAAAATCAGTATCTTCTAGTGTGCCGTTTAAAGAGTATCTATTCATAGTTTTTTCAAGACCAGTACCGTTTTTAATTTCATTTGCTAATACTTTTTTAGATAAGTCTGAACTTTTCTTAATTTTTGCTAAATCAACTTTACTTTTTGCTTCAATCTTAGCTAATTCTTCTTTTAAATCAGCTTCAATTTTAGCTAACACTTGTTCTTGAGCAGCAGCTTCTAAGTTTCTTTCATCTGTAATCATTTCTCCATACAGTCTTTCTTCAGTAATAAATTTTTGTTCTAACATTCTAACTTTATCGTTTCTATCATTGTTTCTTTCAAAAATATCGCTTTCATATGTTTTAGCGGTTTTTAAAAGTTCTTTATCATATGCCTGGGAGTTTTCTAAAAGTTCTGCATTGTATAGATTATCTCTGTCAAAAATGTCTGCTTCATAATCTATAGATTGTTCTAACAAATCATCTTCTCTTTTTTCTGATGCTTGTAGTAAATTTTTAGCTTCACCAAGTTCTCTAGTATTAATAATATCTTCTGCTGACGCAAGTCTACCTTCTGCTGCAATTTGAGTATTTAAAGCTCTCTCATCTGCACCAAATGCGTAACTTTTGTCTGCAATAGTACCCATGTCAAGAAAAGAATTTTCTGCAGCAGCAATAGCCTGTTCACGCTCTTCATTTGTGTCCATAGCCATTATGTCAGCAACAAACTCATTTGTTTCTCTTTTGCTTTTATCATCAGCAAAATCTGAAATACGTGAACCTAAACTAGAAAATGAGTCACCTAACGTTTCTCCAGCAGCTAAACCAGTTCTAATTAAATTTGAAGGGTCTTTAGAATTTACATTTTTCCAAGTTAACGCTGGGTTTGCCATAATTTTCTCCGATTAACTACTGTACGTTGTTGGTAAGTTAAACATAATTTTGTTTAACATTCATATTTTGAGCTTTTAAGAAGTTATTTTTTTCACGAACAGCATTATTAGTTAATGTTGACGCATTTGCAAGATTAGTTTGATATTCAAGTATATTTTGATCAATACCTCTTTCTGTTTGTTTTAAACCTTTTAAAGCTGCCCAACCTGATGCTGCTTTACCAAAGCCATCTAACATACTACCAATTGTTTTAAAATTTTCCATAGTTGCTAAACCTTTACCAAACAACCCGTTTTTATTATTACTTTGTGAATCTAAAAACTTCATTTGTGAATCTCTAGCAGCAATTTCACCTTGATTTTGATAACCAAGCATTTTATTATCCATTCCGTATTGTTCGCTAAGTGCTGGGTTTGAAGTAAGCATTTTAAGTCTTTCACTCATTAAACTATTACCATTTTGTTGTAGAGGTCCTTGTAAAACTGAGTTATACCCTGATTGTATACCAGCTGTTGTATTAGGCCCTTGGGGTTCATTGTTTATCATTAACAATTTTTTCCAATCGTCTTCCATAGTATCTCCAATAGTTTCTTACAATAAGTTACTAATATAATACATCATAATAGTATTGCTGTATAGGTCTTTTTGTTATCCTGACATTTGACCAATTTCATAAATACCATCAAAATAGTTGTCTTGATTAAAATCTTCAAAAGCAAGAATATTTTTGTTAGTATTATAAGCTATATATTCAGCTGGAATCATTGGACTAATATTTCCTCTTAAGCTATCACTCATTAGTGATAAAGAGTCTGTACCTGTGTAGTTTAAATTGAATTGAGTATTTAAATTATTTTCTGTATTAAAATCTTGTATATCTTTCATCTGCTTGTCGTAATCAGCTTCTGCAGCTAAATCTTTTTCTGCAAGTTCTTCTAAACTTTCTGCAACATTAATCATTACTACGTCAGCTATAAGATCTGCAGTTGCAGTAACTAACTTTACTATATCTTTAAATGCTCCTAAATCTAGTTTTTCACCACCACCTTTACCTGTAACAACAAGATATACTCCAATAGCTACAGCTAACTCAGGACTAATTTCTTTAGCTATATAAGTTAAAGTTGCTTTAATAAGTGCATTAACTAATATTTGTTTTATCATTGCAACTAAAGCAGCTCCAGTACCACCTGTAATAAGAGCAAACAAAAATAACAAAACTTGTACAATTTTTAATATTTTTACCCACCAAGGTACTGTAATTGTTTGTACATCAGCAACATATATTGATAAGTGAGCACTAGCTACAAATAGACTAGTTACATGGTCGTTAGGTAAATCTTTGATTACTTCATATGAAAACGGAATCATTAATCCCGTAGGATCGGTCAAATCAAATGTAACCATTTTAAATTTGCTAGTTTCAGCATCTATTACTCGTAACATAGTTTTAGGTGATTGCACTGTGTACGCATTCATTCCGTTAATTACGTTTTGGTAATATGTAAATGATGTTCCTACTGTAGTAGATTCACTAGCTTTATTTATTAACTTTAATCCATTTGTAACTGCTGCAGCTGTTAAAACAGCAACTCCTGGGCTACCAAGTCCACCATCTTGACCAGCTGTACCTTTTGAACCTCCACCACCAATAGTAACTACAACATAGTCAGTATTATTAGCAACTGAGTGATTTACAGTATAGTAAGTACCTCTACCACCAGGATCACCTGAGTCATCATCATGAAAAATCCCACCATCTTCACCTCCTCCTCCACCACCAGCTGAATGTCCTGAAGCATCACCAGCGTCATTATCGTCATTAGCGGCACCTCCAGTACCTGCAAATATAGAACTAGCTCCTGAAGGTACTCCATTGCTACCAGGACCACCAAAATGTATTCCTGTTCTACCTGTTGAAGTTTCATGAGCATTTCCTGTACCACCTCCACCGCCTCCAGCAGAGTAAGTATTTAATAGTGAACCTCCAGCATTGTAAACTCTAGCATACGTTGTGCCGCCACTACCACCATTCATAGCACCACCACCATCAGCTGAACCACTACCTCCTCCTCCTCCTCCTCCAGAAATTTCAATCTTTAATGTTGGAGAGCCATCAATTACTTGATACGTTGTGTTACTACTTATTGTAGTACTACCAACAGGAATAATTTCATATAATGCAGATGGTCTTATTACTCCATCAGAGTTAGTACTATTATCTGCATTTATTAATACTCCTGAATAAGCAATTAGTTGAGTAGGTTGCATCCAATTAGCAGCTTCAGAAGAATAAGCAGATTCTTGTGTAAGAGTTCCTGCTATATATGCTGCTAATTCAGTGGTATTAGAAACAAAATAACCTACGTTATATGAATTTTCATTAGATGATGTGTAGTAAGTACTAGTTAAATAACCACCAGTAAATTTAGCTGAATTTGCATGATATCTTTCATAAATATCTGAACCTGCACCTGCAGCATTTATAGCTGACAATGAATAATTGGCAAATGTAATATAAGCGTATGTAAATGCAAATTTATAGTTATCTGCTTCAACTAATAAAGTGTTATAAGGTTTTACATCACCTGATGGTGTACTATCATAAATAGCTTTTGTTGTACCTTGTCCAGGAAACAATGTACTTATAAATCTAAATGCATAATTCATTGCTATCTGAGAGTCATCATAAAATCTAACTCCAAAATTTAAATACACATGATCAATTTTATTAGCTGCAATGCTTGCGTCTGAAACATCTTCCATTACAGTAGCAATTAAACTTTCTGCATCTAATCCTACTTTATCTACTAAAGCTATTATTTTATCTCGTTTAGCTGTATTTTGACCTGAAGCGTTAAAGTTAGTATTATTAAGTCTTAAAGGTATTGCAGGTAATACACTTAATGTATCAGACCCTGCTGTTGTCATTGTTGTACTAGGACTATCTAAACCTGTATATGTTCCTGTTCCAACTTTATATACAAATAGTTTATTTACATTAGGAGCACTATCTAAATGATAGTTAACTATGTAATGCAAGCCTAAAGGTTTAAGAGGTACTACAAAACCTGAAAAGTTTGATAACGGACTGCCAGTCCGTAATGTATAAGTTTTATTACTACTGTTAAATACAGAATTACTAACGTTAACTACAGTGTTTGTTCCACTATGAGTAAATGTAGCTGTTTCATGTATATAAGATTTGTTTTGTTGTAACCAATATTTTTGCCATGATACTACAAACAATGTACCTAATTTAGCTGTGTCAATTGTAACAGGTGCACCATGGCCACCATTACCACTATAAGCACTAGAAGCTGATGTTAAGATGTCATCAATTTCATCATAATCAATAGTTATAATGTTTCCTTTTAAATCTGGAAACCCTTCAAAATAATCTCCATCATCAATAAAATCTACAAATTTTCTAACACTACGTTTGCCACTTTGATATGCTGCAGCATACAATAAATCTCCAGATATATCTCTACTCTTAATTATTGCATTAGCTATTACTTCAGCTGAAGCTTTTTTATCAGGT
>ENA-OSJC01001726-OSJC01001726.1-marine-metagenome-genome-assembly--contig:-NODE-1726-length-17433-cov-9.317239_pt1 | contig 17433 bp, 10 predicted proteins | sample MGYA00237885_ERZ534234 | MGnify/ENA primary metagenome ERZ534234 (study PRJEB26413, sample SAMN06343907) | marine metagenome | isolation source: coastal waters | place: Atlantic Ocean: West Antarctic... | reverse complement strand
CAGTCTACAGACAGTCCTGAAGTCGCACTACCTTACGCTGAAGCTATGGTGGCAGCAGCTTATGCCAGTGGGGTTTTCATGTTTGCTGATACCGACTTACGTATCGATTTACCCCAGGCTAAGTTTGAAATTGATCGTGAGAAAGTGGCTGACTTGGGGATGAATCTGAGTGACATCAGCCGTCAAGTGAGCTTTCTCTTATCCGGTAATTATGTCAACCGATTTGATCTGAGCGGAAAGGCCTATCGCGTCATTCCGATGGTTGATCGACAGTTGCGGTCAGACCCTGAGATGTTGATGGATATTAAGATTAGTAACGCTACCGGAGATCTGATTCCACTGTCGGCGATTGCTAGCTTAACCCGCACCGCCGCACCACGTTTTTTGGGTAAGTTTGAGCAAAAGAACTCTTTTCGTGTGTTTGGCGGGGTAATTCCAGGTATGACCAGAGAGCAGGCTCTGGCGGCTCTTGAGACTGCAGCAAAGGATATTCTTCCCAATCATTACACGCTAGATTATGCTGGAGAATCAAGGCAGATGCGTGCTGAGGGTAACACCCTTCTTGGCGTTTTAGGTATAGCCCTCATCGTGGTATTTTTTGTTTTAGCGGTTCAGTTTAATAGCTTCCGCGACCCACTCATCGTCATTATCGGCTCTGTTCCCTTGGCATTTTCAGGGGCCATGCTTTTTACGTTTTTAGACCTGACCAGCATTAATATTTATTCGCAGGTAGGGTTTATTACGCTTGCAGGATTAATTTCTAAAAATGCTATTTTAATCGTTGAATTTGCCAATCAAATGCAGGCTCTAGGGTTAAGTAAGTTAGACGCGATTAAACAAGGTGCGGCGACACGCCTTAGACCAGTCTTAATGACCACAGGGGCCACAGTGCTGGGTCACTTACCCTTAGTATTGGTGGTCGGTTCAGGTGCGGAGGCGCGCAATAGTATAGGGATTATTTTGGTTGCCGGTATGGTTGTTGGTACGCTATTTACGCTGTTCGTGCTCCCGTCTGTTTATCTATGGCTATCCTCAGACCATCATACTGAACAGCAGCTTGAAGAATTGGCTGCTTCAGCGAAATTAGCATAACGCATAAAATACAGATTTAAGGCGTTATGCTGGCCACTATATCCGATCAAACTTCCATGCCTTGTGTGTCTTTTGGTTACTATAATGCACTCCCAATCACCCGGAGTATGGGATAGTATATGCGCCATACACGCTTTGATTTTACGTCAGATGGCTCATTTTAGAATAGGTATAGAAAACAATGATTACTCCCCTCAAGAAGCAGTCTTATGCTGTATTACTCCCCCTGTTGTGTTGCCTTATGGTCGTGCCTGTATTTTCCGCAGATATTGACGATGAGAAAGAGGGTGATAAATGGGATGTCACCCAGCCACAAGGTGAGCTGAAGACTATTACCATTGATACTGATGAAAGTACTTGGTCAAATCTCAGCGTTAGTCAAGATGGGAAAACGATAGCTTTTGATATGCTCGGTGATATTTATACGGTGTCTATTAATGGAGGCGAGGGTAAACCACTGGTTCATGGGTTTGATTGGAATATGCAGCCGGCATATAGCCCTGACGGTAAATCGATAGCTTTTATTAGCGATCGTGATGGCACCTCTAATTTGTGGGTAATGGATTCAGATGGCAGTAATCCTCGCCAAATTAGCACTGAGAAAACAGCTCTTATCCATACGCCCAGCTGGAGCCCCGATGGTAACTATGTTGCGGTTACCAAAGGTTTTATGTCATCGCGCTCAATCCCAGCAGGTGAGATCTGGATGTACCATCGATCCGGGGGTTCTGGAGTCATGGTTACCGAACGAGCCTACGGACCACATACTCAAAAAAACATGACGGACCCAGCCTTTTCACCGGATGGCAAATATCTTTACTACACCGATGATGTTACCTCAGGCCGAATTTGGCAATACGGCAAAAATGCGACAACCGAACTGTTTAATATTATGCGCCATGACCTTGAAACAGGAGAATCGTCCAGTTATATCGGTGGCGCCGGGGGCGCGATTGTGCCAACGCCTTCGCCCGATGGGAAATACATGGCTTATCTCAAGCGCGAAGATACAAAAACCGTCTTGTATCTGAAAGACCTCAAATCCGGAATTGACCGCAGGCTTTCCACAGAAATGGAGAGGGACCATCAGGAAACATTTGGTTCGGAGGGTAATTTTGCTTATTTTGATTGGACGCCAGATGGTAAGCATATTGTTTATTGGACTGCCGGTAAACTTCACAAACTAACCATCAAAAATTTAGATGTTACCGTTATCCCAATACACATCAAGATTGAAAAACAGGTACAACGTCCGCCACGCTACGCTGTGGATGTGGCGCCGGATACTTTTACGGTAAAGATGATTCGGTGGGCCAGTATGTCACCCACCAGCGACTCGGTGGTTTATCAAGCGCTGGGTAAATTATATGTTCATGATATAAAAAGTGGTCGTGTCAAACGATTGACCCGTCAGAATGATCATGACGAGTTTTATCCGAGCTTCTCACGTGACGGCAAATCAATAGCCTACACAACTTGGAGCGACAAAGGTCTTGGGTCGGTTAACGTAGTTAGTGCCGCGGGCGGCAAAGGTTCCATTATTACCACTGAACCTGGCATTTACGTCGAGCCTAAGTTTTCACCCGCGGGGGATAGTATCGTTTTTCGTCGACTCACTGGCGGTTACCTATTGTCGCCGGAATGGTCCATGGAGCCGGGTATTTATATCGCTGATCGAAAAGCTAAGACTATGGAGAAAGTTATTGAGAACGGCTTCAATGCACACTTTTCCGCGGATGAAGATCGGCTTTATTTTACTGATTACGCACCTGACAGTAAGTACACAGAGCTTGAACTTTATAGCGTTGATTTAAATGGCAGGGATGAGAGGGCGCTATTGAAGGGTGATAAGGTGACTGAATATCAGCTTTCACCCGATGGAAAATGGATCGCTTATACACATCAAAACAACGCCTTTGTGGCGCCATTTTTAAGCACTGGTTTACAGCAGGAACTAGGTGTGGAAGATGGTAGTTTACCGTTAGCTCAGGTCTCTAAACGTGCCGGTGAATATCTAAGCTGGTCTGCAGGTAGCGATAGGCTTAGCTGGTCTCATGGGCCGACTGTGTTCAGCAGAGAATTGAATCAAGCGTTCAGTTTTTTAGCGGGTGCTCCCGATGAATTGCCAGAACCGGTATCTGAGGGCCTAAATTTGGAGTTTTCTCAAGTAGCCGACAAGCCTGTTTCGACTATCGCATTAGTGGGTGGGCAAGTTGTTACCATGCGAGATGCTGATAATTCTCAAGAAGTAATTAGTAATGGCGTAGTGGTGGTGCAAGACAATCGGATTATTGCAGTAGGTAAGGTTGGTGAGGTCTCTATACCCGCGGATGCCCAAAGAATTGATGTCAGCGGTAAAACATTGACCCCAGGTTTAATTGATGGACATGCCCATGGCTCTCAAGCAAATGAGGAGATTATTCCACAGCAAAATTGGAAAAATCTCTCTAGTCTAGCGTTTGGTGTGACCACTATCCATGATCCTTCTAATGACAGTTCTGAAATATTTGCCGCTTCTGAATTACAGCGGAGCGGACAGATTTTAGCGCCAAGAATTTTCTCCACAGGAACCATTGTTTATGGCGCCAACTCACCAACGGCTTACGCTCGAATTGACAGCTATGATGACGCATTTTTTCACTTGCAACGCCTCAAAGACATGGGCGCCGTATCAGTAAAGAGTTACAACCAACCCCGCCGCGAGCAGCGACAACAGGTACTTAAGGCGGCGCGTGATCTTGAATTAATGGTGGTGCCAGAGGGTGGCGGTAAGTTGTACCAAAATATGAGTATGATTGCTGATGGCCATACAACCTTAGAGCACTCGCTGAATATTGCTACCGGGTACGATGATCTTACTCAATTCTGGGCTCAGACTGATATGGCTTATAATCCTACATTGGTGGTTTCTTATGGTGGTTTAGAAGGTGAGAAGTATTGGTATGACCGTACTAATGTCTGGGAAAATACTCGTTTAACACGCTATGTTCCTCGCTATATTGTCGAGCCTCGCTCGATTCGCCGACCCACTGCCCCCGATGATCACTATAACCATATAAAAGTTGCGGCCTATGCGAAGAAATTACGTGATGCCGGCGTGCGTGTGTTGATTGGCGCTCATGGCCAAAGAGAGGGACTTGCAGCGCATTGGGAAATGTGGATGCTTAATCAGGGTGGTTTTACGCCGTGGGAGGCGCTGCGAGCTGCTACTTATGATCCAAGCTTAGCGCTGGGTATGGCAGATGACTTGGGCTCTATTGAGGTGGGCAAGTTAGCGGATATCGTTATTATGGACGGACAGGTGCTCTCTAACATCCGTCGCAGTGAGATGATTACACACACTATGATTAACGGTCGTTTATATGATGTTGCCGATATGTCAGAAATAGGAAGCGGTACCTCTAAAATAGAGCCCCTCTTTTTTGAGCGTTTAGATATCAACGCTATGCCTGCGGCGACAGCGAAAGCGTTAGAAGAAAAATCGCGAAGGCATCATTGGGTTCACTAAGAAAATAAAATATAATATCCACAAAAAAGGCAGCGTAAGCTGCCTTTTTTGTGTCTTTAAACGTGGTATCCGCTGGTTAGGTCTATCTCTCGTCGATAGGCGTGTAGTCGCGGACATCAGATCCCGTATAGAGTTGGCGTGGGCGGCCAATGCGATACGGGTGAGTAATCATTTCGTTCCAGTGCGATATCCATCCAACGGTACGGCCGGTAGCGAAAATCACCGTAAACATCTCTTCAGGAATCCCCATTGCTTTAAGAATGATGCCAGAGTAGAAGTCTACGTTGGGGTAAAGCTTCTTACTGACAAAGTATTCATCTTCGAGAGCAATTTTTTCGAGTTTCTTAGCTAATCTAAACAGAGGATCGTTTTCTACGCCAAGGACTTCAAGCACTTCATCGCATGTTTGGCGCATAACTGTGGCTCTCGGATCATAATTCTTATAAACCCTATGGCCAAAACCCATCAAACGGAATGGATCGTTCTTGTCTTTCGCCTTAGCAATGTATTCTTCGATATTATCTTCATGGCCAATTTCATCGAGCATGCTCAGGACCGCTTCATTAGCGCCACCATGTGCAGGCCCCCAAAGCGCAGCAATACCCGCTGCGATACAAGCGAACGGATTAGCACCTGATGAACCGGCTAAACGTACAGTTGATGTTGATGCATTCTGTTCGTGATCGGCGTGTAACAAGAAAATCCTGTCCATTGCCTTGGCAAGAGCAGGGTGGCATTTATATTTCTCACAGGGCGTTCCAAACATCATATGCAGGAAGTTCTCAGAGTAAGAAAGCGTATTGTCAGGGTATACAAAGGGTTGTCCGATAAAGTGCTTGTAACACATGGCGGCAATGGTCGGCATTTTCGCAATTAAGCGATGTGCCGAAATTGTTCGATGCTCTTGATCAGTAATATCCAATGAATCATGATAAAAAGACGACATAGCACCAACCAGCCCACACAGCATGGCCATTGGATGCGCGTCATATCTGAAGCCGCTAATAAAATGCTCTATGGAGCGGTTCACCATAGTGTGATATTTAATAGTATGTTCGAACTTTTCTTTTTGCTCTTTAGTGGGTAGTGCACCTTCTAGGAGTAGATAGCATGCTTCTATATAGTCTGATTTGTCGGCAAGCACTTCAATAGGATAACCGCGATGCAACAGAATACCTTTCTCGCCGTCAATAAAAGTAATGTCCGACTGGCAAGACGCTGTTGCCGTAAAGCTTGGGTCATAAGTAAAGTAACCGTGACTTCCTAGAGTCCCGATATCAATGACGTCCTGTCCTCTAGTGCCTTTGAGTATTGGCAACTCTATAGGGGTTTCGCCGTCAATTATTAGGGTTGCTTTGCGATCCGTCATACTTATTCCTTGAAAAACGTGTGTAATGGGTCAAAAACTCGATTGGCAACTATAGGTGTTCAGCGGAAATTGTCAACCAGTGGCGTGCAGTTTAGAGAGGACCTTAGCCTTTTGAAGCCAGGGATTACGGGCGGTGGCGATAACCAGTATTCATTATTTGAATGACATTACCAATCAAATAGTCCTAAAAGACATAAAGAGAGCACTCTCTCGCAATAACAGCTTGGAATGGAGCTTTTCTGAAGTGTAATTTTAATCTCAATACAGGGCAAAGGGATTTGAAATTGAATCCCCTAGTCTTTATACTGCGAAGCATCAAAGACGGGCACTCCGCACTCGCAGGACGAACCCGCTAGATACTCAAATTTAGGTTAAAATCAATGACAGAGTTGCTTCGCTTCGGTGAACAGCCCAATAGGTGATGCGTGGTAGACAAAAAAAGACCAGTTAATCTCGATATTGGAACAATCAAACTTCCAATTACCGCCTATGTCTCTATCCTTCATCGGGTGTCGGGGGTAGCCACTCTTTTTGCGCTGGCGATACTCCTTTGGATTCTTGATCAGAGCCTAGCTTCACAGCAAAGCTTCGACGACGTAACCGCTGTTTTATCACACCCGTTCGCTCAGTTCTTAGTCTGGGGGAGCCTTGTCGCTCTGACCTATCATACAGTCGCCGGCATTAGGCATTTGATTATGGATCTTGGGTTCATTGAGGAAAGCTTTAACAATGGTCGAATAAGCGCCTGGATCTCGGTAGCTGTTGCGCTGATCCTAATTGCATTAGTGTCCGGATGGATTATCTTATGATGGCATTTTTGGCACGGTTTACTCACACAGGTCCTAGCGATTGGATCATCCAGCGCATAACCTCAGTTTTAATGTTGGCATACACCATCTTTCTTGTCGGCTATGTGTTAGCGAATCCAGCATTGACCTTCGGTCAGTGGTCTGAACTGAATAGTCTTCTGTCTATGCGTTTATTTACGCTAGTGACGATATCGGCAGTTGCCTACCATGCGTGGATTGGCATGTGGTGTGTTTTAACAGACTACGTTACCGTCAGATTGATAGGGCCAAAAGCCAATGGGCTCCGTAAGGTTCTACAGTCGGGTTTGGGGTTTATTCTCCTTCTCTATGTAGTGTGGACAATCAAAATTCTCTGGGGACTTTAGTTGAATGGGTAGTTTAAGAAAAATGAGTTTTGACGCTGTCATTGTTGGCGGCGGCGGGTCAGGTATGCGTGCAGCTCTTCAGTTGGCGCAATCAGGTTACAAAACAGCAGTTATTACCAAGGTATTTCCCACTCGATCTCACACAGTCTCCGCACAAGGCGGAATTACCTGTGCCATAGCCAGCGATGATCCGGATGATAAGTGGGAATGGCACATGTATGACACCATTAAGGGGTCAGACTACATTGGTGACCAAGAGGCCATAGAGTATATGTGCCAGACTGGGCCAGAGGCTATTTTTGAGCTTGAGCACATGGGCTTACCTTTCTCTCGAACCGAGGAAGGTCGCATCTACCAGCGTCCTTTTGGTGGACAATCAAAGGATTTCGGTGCCGGCGGCCAAGCGGCACGCACGTGCGCAGCCGCTGACCGAACGGGTCATGCGTTACTGCACACTCTGTATCAAGGGAATTTAAAGAACAAAACCGTCTTTTTGAATGAGTGGTTTGCCGTTGATATCGTCAAAAATTCTGATGGTGCAGTGGTGGGTGTTGTGGCTATCGACATTGAAACCGGAGAGACAGTATTCGTGGAGTCAAAGGCCACTGTATTTGCCACGGGTGGTGCCGGTCGTATTTATGCCTCAACGACAAATGCGCACATTTGCACGGGCGATGGTGTTGGTATGGCATTGCGCGCTGGTTTCCCGGTGCAAGATATTGAAATGTGGCAGTTCCATCCCACCGGAATTCATGGTGCCGGAACACTTGTGACAGAAGGGTGTCGTGGAGAAGGCGGTTACCTCATTAATAAAGATGGTGAGCGTTTTATGGAACGCTATGCGCCAAATGCAAAAGATCTAGCCGGTCGAGATGTGGTGGCTCGCTCAATGGTGCTGGAAATTCTTGAAGGTCGAGGTTGCGGGCCTGATGGCGATCATGTTTACCTAAAGCTAGATCATCTCGGTGAAGAAATGCTTAATGCAAAGCTGCCGGGTATTCTTGAGTTATCTAGAACTTTTGCTCATGCCGACCCAGTGAAGGAACCAATCCCTGTAGTGCCTACATGCCACTATATGATGGGAGGAATACCAACAAATGTTAATGGTCAGGCCTTAACGATTGATCGAGAAGGCAAGGATAGTGTCATTGAGGGTTTTTATGCCTGTGGAGAAGCAGCCTGCGTTTCTGTGCATGGCGCTAACCGTTTGGGCGGTAATTCACTCCTTGATCTCGTGGTCTTTGGGCGCGCTTCGGGTATCTTTATTGAGAAGCAGTTAAGCGAAGGTATTACGCTTAAAGAAGCTACTGAGGAAGATATTCAGCGAGCTATGGTTGGCTTGAACAGAATTAATCAGTCCACCGACGGCGAAAACGCTGCGGTTTTGCGCTCTGAGTTGCAAACGATTATGCAAAACTACTTTGGCGTTTTCCGGCGTGGAGACTATATGAAGCAGGGCGTTGAAAAGCTTGATGAGCTTCGTGTGCGAGTTGAAAATGTGTATCTTGGCGATAAGAGTAGTTCGTTTAATACAGCGAGGCTTGAGGCGCTCGAGCTTCAGAATTTGTTTGAAACCGCTTATGCTACTGCCATTTCAGCCGAAGGTCGTACCGAAAGTAGGGGAGCCCATGCTAGAGAAGACTTCCAAGAGCGTGATGATGAGAACTGGTTGTGCCATTCCGTGTATTATCCGGGTAGTAAGGAGATTGGCAAGCGGCCAGTAAACTTCACCTTGAAAACACGTGAACCCTTCGAACCTATGATTCGTACCTATTAATAGTACGATATGAGAGTTTAGATTTATGTTGAATGTAAGTATTTACCGTTACAACCCAGAAGTTGATACTGAGCCCTACATGCAGGACTTTGAGTTTGATACTCAAGGTAAAGACCTGATGGTACTGGACGTGCTTGAGAAGCTAAAGATTCAGGACCCATCCTTGGTATTTAGGCGTTCTTGTCGCGAAGGTGTCTGTGGTTCTGACGGTGTGAATATATCAGGTAAGAATGGCTTGGCTTGCATAACGCCTTTGTCTGCATGTGTAAAAGGCGACAAATTAGTGGTTCGTCCGCTCCCAGGTTTGCCAGTCATACGCGACTTGGTGATTGATATGACTCAATTTTATGCTCAATATGAAAAAATTCAGCCATACATGATCAATGACTCTCCACCACCTGCCATTGAGCGGCTGCAGAGTCCTGAAGAGCGTAAAAAGCTCGATGGTCTTTATGAGTGCATTCTTTGCGCGTGTTGTTCCACGGCATGCCCATCTTTTTGGTGGAACCCGGAAAAATTCATTGGGCCATCGGGTCTGCTGCAAGCCTATCGTTTTTTAGCAGACAGCAGAGACACTGCAACTGAAGAGCGTTTGGCGAATCTTGATGATCCATTTAGTGTATTCCGGTGTCATGGCATCATGAACTGTGTTCAGGTTTGCCCTAAAGGGTTAAATCCGACTAAGGCAATCGGCCATATTCGCAATATGTTGATCCGCGGGACAGCTTAAAGGACTCAGTTCACTATAAAAGTGTCGTTTTGCCGATATTTTACTAGCCCTAGCCACTCTAGGGCATTAAAATGGCGGCAAAATCTGATGCCAAAAGGAAATATCATCAATGCCTCAGGGCCTAATGGAGCAACTGTTAAGCTCCTCCCACTATTCTGGTGGAAACGCAGCCTACATTGAAGGACTCTACGAAACTTACCTGCATGATCCAAATGGCGTGCCGGAGGAATGGAGTAGCTTTTTCGACTCTCTACCCCGCACCAATGGCTCAATTGCTCCGGACATATCTCACGACACCATTATTCAGCATTTTGAACTGCTTGGTCGACGTCAAGCTCGGCCAACACCTGCTCCAGGTTCCGGCGGAATTCACCTGGAACATGAACGCAAGCAGGTCAAGGTTGTTCAATTAATAAGCTCTTATCGTTTTCGTGGTCACCAGCAAGCTAGGTTGGATCCGCTCGGGCTTATGGTCCGAGAAGTTGTAGCTGATCTGCAGTTACATTTTCATGGGTTGACCGAGGCTGACCTTGATACAACGTTTCAGACGAGTCCTCTCTATATTGGTAAGCAGGAAGCGCCGTTGCGTGAAATTATCGAAGCGCTGGAAGAGACCTATTGTGGTGATCTTGGCCCAGAATTTATGCACATCACCTCATTTGCTGAAAAGCAATGGCTAGCTCAGCGTTTTGAGAGCGTTCGCTCCAAGCCCACCTATGGGGATGAGGCGCGAATTGACGTACTTAACCGATTAACGGCGGCTGAAGGCTTAGAAAAACATTTAGATTCTAAATATCCTGGTACCAAACGTTTTGGGCTAGAGGGCGGCGAGAGCCTCATACCGTTGCTAGACTGCTTAGTGCGTCGCTCTGGTGAGTACGGTGCAAAAGAAATTGTTATGGCTATGGCACATCGTGGCCGCCTAAATGTTCTGGTCAATATACTGGGTAAAAACCCCGCAGAGATGTTCGAAGAGTTCGAGGGCAAGCGCCTAGTCAATACCTCCGGTGATGTTAAGTATCACCAAGGCTTTTCTTCAAATGTGATGACCCCTGGTGGTGAAGTGCATATGGCGCTGGGCTTTAACCCATCGCACCTTGAGATTTCTTGCCCAGTAGTGGTTGGCTCGGGTCGAGCGCGTCAAGACCGCCGCAATGATCCTACCGGCCAAAAAGTTGTGCCTATTCTAATGCACGGTGATGCTGCCTTTGCAGGTCAGGGTGTGGTTATGGAGACTTTCCAGCTCTCTCAGACTCGCGCTTATAAAACCGGCGGCACTATTCACATTGTTATTAATAATCAGGTCGGCTTTACCACTAGCCGTCAAGATGATGCTCGATCTAGTGAGTACTGCACTGATATTGCGAAAATGGTCGGTGCGCCAATTCTTCATGTCAATGGCGACAACCCGGATGCTGTGATGTTTGCAGCCATGCTGGCGACAGATTACCGATATGAGTTTGGCAAAGATGTGGTTATTGACTTGGTCTGCTATCGTCGTCGAGGTCATAACGAGACTGACGAGCCTTCATCAACTCAGCCATTGATGTACGACGTTATTCGCAAGCACTCTACAACACGCACGCTCTATGCCCATAAGCTAATCGCTGAGGGGGTCGTAGAAGAAAATCAAGCCAATGAAATGGCTAATATTTACCGCGCTAGCCTTGATAAGGGTGAGTTTGTTGTCCACAACCTTGTCCGTGAGCCCGATACTACGCTATTTGTAAATTGGGAGCCCTATCTAGGCCATGATTGGCGGACTGAAGGCATAACGGGAATAGAGTTAAAGCAGTTACAAGACGTAGCCACTAAGATCACAACAATTCCTGATGGTATTGTTGTTCAGCGTCAAGTGGCAAAGATTTATGACGACCGCCGTAAGATGGCTGGCGGTGCACTCCCGTTAAATTGGGGAATGGCTGAACTATTAGCCTATGGTACGTTGCTTAAAGAGGGCTATCCAATTCGTTTTACCGGTCAAGATGTGCGTCGCGGTACTTTCTCTCACCGCCATGCGGTAGTGTTTAACCAGAAAGATGGCGAAGCTTATCTTCCACTGGCTAACATGTATGACGATCAGCCACGCTTTGATATCTATGATTCGATACTGTCTGAAGAAGCCGTGTTAGCGTTTGAATATGGTTATGCGACGACTGCACCTAAAGGCCTCATTATTTGGGAAGCGCAGTTTGGTGATTTTGCAAACGGTGCGCAGGTAGTTATTGACCAGTTCATTGCCAGTGGAGAGCACAAGTGGGGCCGGCTGTGTGGCCTAACCATGATGCTACCGCACGGTTTTGAAGGTCAGGGCCCAGAACATTCATCAGCGCGACTTGAGCGGTTCTTGCAGTTGTGTGCTGAACACAACATGCAAATATGTAACCCAACGACGCCTGCACAAATTTTCCATCTGTTGCGACGCCAAGCTATTCGACCTATGCGGCGGCCACTAGTCATAATGAGTCCTAAATGGATCCTACGGCATAAATTGGCAACCTCATCGCTTGAAGACCTCAGTGATGGGCACTTCAACAATGTGATTGTTGACCCAACTATTGATCCGGCCTCTGCAAAGCGCGTTATTTTGTGTTCAGGTAAGGTGTATTATCACCTTCTGGAAGAGCGTGATGCGCGGGGTATTACTGATATCGGTTTGGTTCGTCTCGAGCAGCTGTATCCTTTCCCTGATAAAGAGCTCGATGCTGTTTTAGCGGGTTATACCAGCCTAGAAGATGCGGTTTGGTGCCAGGAAGAGCCAATGAATCAGGGCGCTTGGTACAGTAGTCAGCATCACATGCGTAATGCGATTCAGCGTCTGGATGCCAAAGTACCTGTAAGCTATGCTGGAAGGATATCCTCAGCAGCGCCGGCAAGCGGTTATATGTCTGTTCACCTTGATGAGCAGAAAAAATTCATTGATGAAGCATTAACATTCGACTCTTAAACTAGGAATAGATTGATGGCCATAGAAATTAAGGCACCTACATACCCAGAATCAGTGCAAGAAGGCACTTTGGCAACCTGGTATAAACATGCCGGTGATAGCGTTAGTCGCGACGAGCTAATTGTCGACATTGAGACTGATAAGGTTGTTCTTGAAGTGGTTGCTCCAGCCTCTGGAATTTTGGCTGAAGTATTTAAGGCTGAGGGTGACATTGTACTTAGCAATGAGATCTTGGCGCGCATTGAAGAGGGTGCTGCGGCTGAAACTCCTTCACTTGCGGCATCTAAGGTAGAGCCAGACACAGAGGTGGGTGGTACCTTGGTGAACCCAGCTGCTAAGAAATTAGCGGATGAGCGCAACATTGATCTTGCTCAAATTGCTGGCACAGGGAAGGGTGGGCGTATCACTAAAGAAGACGTGGTTAACTTTACACCAGCCGCCGCAGCACCTGCATCGAGTCCAGCCCCAGCAGCCAAAGCGCCGGCTGCCGCAGAAGAGATATTACAAGGCGGCGATCGGGTAGAGCGTCGTGTTGCTATGACACGCATGCGCTCGCGTATTGCAGAGCGGTTGCTCAGTGTTACCCAAACCAGCGCTATGTTGACTACGTTTAATGAAGTCGACATGAGTGCCATGATGGGGCTTCGCAAGCAATATCAAGATGAATTTACTAAGATCCACAACGGTACTCGCTTGGGGTTCATGGGCATGTTTGTCAAAGCCGCAGTAGAGGCGCTAAAGCGCTTCCCGCTGGTCAATGCCTCGATTGATGGTACCGACATTGTTTATCATGGCTACCAGGATATTGGTGTTGCAGTGTCTACCGAGCGCGGCTTAGTGGTTCCTGTGTTGCGCAATGCAGAAAATATGAGCATCGCAACCGTTGAAAACGCCATTAGCAACTACGCGGGCAAAGCGCGCGATGGCAAGTTAACGATTGATGAAATGACTGGCGGTACGTTTACCATCACTAACGGTGGTGTATATGGGTCGTTACTTTCAACGCCTATTTTGAATCCACCGCAGTCGGCAATTTTGGGTATGCACAAGATTCAGCAACGTCCTATGGCGATTAATGGCGAGGTCGTTATTCGGCCTATGATGTACTTAGCGCTGTCCTATGATCATCGTCTGATTGATGGCAAGGACGCGGTACAGTTTTTGGTAGCAATAAAGCAGTTAATCGAAGATCCTGCTAAGATTTTGCTTGAGATTTAATTGATAAGTTATTGATTTAAAGGTATTTAAATGTCTGATAAGTATGATGTAGTCGTTATTGGTAGTGGCCCAGCAGGGTACGTGGCAGCCATTCGTGCAGCACAACTTGGGTTGAAAACAGCCTGTATAGAGAAGTGGAAAAACACCGAAGGCAAAGGCGTCAACGGTGGTACTTGTCTTAACGTTGGTTGTATCCCGTCTAAAGCCTTGCTCGACAGTTCTTACAAATATCATGAAGCAGCAGAAGGGTTGGCTGTTCATGGTATTAGCACCAGCGGTGTATCAATGGATATCCCCGCCATGCTAGAGCGTAAAAACAAAATTATTAATCAGCTAACCGGTGGTATTGCCGGGCTTTTCAAAGCCAATGGTGTGATCGCGCTTTACGGTACTGGTAAGTTGTTAGCCGGCAAAAAAGTAGAGTTAACTGATAACGATGGCGTGGTATCGGTAATAGAGGCAGAGAATGTCATTCTGGCCTCTGGCTCGCTGCCTATTGCTATTCCGGTAGCCCCTGTTGATAACGATCTTATTCTTGATTCCACCGGTGCACTGGAGATTGGTGAAGTACCTAAGCGTCTTGGTGTTATTGGTGCTGGCGTCATTGGTTTAGAATTGGGTTCAGTATGGGGTCGTTTGGGCTCTAAAGTAGTGCTGCTTGAGGCGTTGGATGACTTCCTAGCTATTATGGACAAAGCCATTGCTAAAGAATCTAAGAAAATATTTCAAAAGCAAGGTCTTGATATCCGTCTTGGCGCACGAGTAACCGGTACCGAAATTAAGGGTCGCGAAGTTGAAGTAACCTACCAAACCACTGCCGGAGAACAGCTCAAAGAAACCTTCGACAAGCTAATTGTGTGTGTTGGTCGTCGGCCTTTCACCGACGGCTTGCTGTCAGCAGACAGTGGTGTTGAGGTTGATGACCGCGGTTCAGTGTATGTTAACGAATTTTGTGCCACCAATGCCCCAGGTGTCTATGCTGTGGGTGATTTGGTGCGTGGGCCAATGCTGGCGCACAAAGGCTCAGAAGAAGGCGTCATGGTCGCAGAGCGTATCGCTGGCCACAAAGCTCAGATGAACTACGATATTGTTCCTAATGTTATTTATACCCATCCAGAAGTGGCTTCAGTGGGTCAAACTGAAGAGCAGGTCAAGGCCGCAGGCGAGCCTTATAATGTTGGCGTATTTCCCTTTGCGGCTAGTGGAAGAGCAATGGCGGCTAATGACACCGACGGCATGGTAAAAATTATTGCCCACGCTGACACTGATCGCATAATGGGTTGCCATATTGTAGGCCCTAGTGCTGCAGACCTTACTCAGCAGGTGGCTATTGCTATGGAATTCGGGTCTAGTGCCGAAGATCTTGGCATGACTGTCTTTGGTCATCCAACGCTGTCTGAAGCGGTGCATGAGGCGGCCCTGGCGGTTAACGGTAATGCTATTCATATTCCCAACCGCAAACGTCGTTAAAAAGTAATCATTTTTCGCTCTGGGCTATTTGTTGAATAGCCCAAAGTACAATACAACCTAAACACTAACAGGAAACCAAGTATGAACCTGCACGAATATCAAGGTAAGCAACTGTTTGCCGAATACGGATTGCCAGTATCCAAGGGCATTGCCGCAGAGACAGTTCAGGAAGCCATCGCGGCAGCTGATGTTATCGGTGGTGATCGTTGGGTGGTTAAAGCTCAGGTTCATGCTGGTGGTCGCGGCAAGGCTGGTGGGGTTAAGTTAGTTAGCTCAAAAGCTGAAATTGAAGAGTTTTCTCGTAAATGGCTGGGTCAGAATCTAGTCACTTACCAAACAGATGCTAAAGGCCAGCCCGTTAGCCGTATTTTGGTTGAAACCTGCACTGACATTGACCAAGAATTATATCTTGGTGCCGTGGTAGATCGTGGAACACGTCGTATTATCTTCATGGCCTCAACTGAAGGCGGTGTTGAAATTGAGAAGGTTGCAGAAGAAACTCCAGAGAAGATTCTTAAGGCTATTATCGACCCAGTAACTGGCGCACAGCCTTATCAGGGGCGAGATCTTGCGTTTAAGTTAGGCCTTAAAGGCGTTCAAGTTAAGCAATTTGTTGGCATCTTTATGGGTCTGGCTAAATTGTTTAAAGAGAAAGACCTTGAATTGCTAGAAGTTAACCCGCTGGTTATTACGGATGAAGGCAACTTGCACTGCTTAGATGCCAAAGTAATTATCGATGGCAACGCCATGTATCGTCAGCCGCAAATTAAAGAAATGCATGATCCCTCACAGGAAGATGCGCGAGAAGCTCATGCCTCTGCTTGGGACCTCAACTACGTAGCCCTTGAAGGCGACATTGGTTGTATGGTCAACGGTGCCGGTCTTGCTATGGGTACTATGGACATTGTTAACCTCCATGGCGGCTCGCCAGCTAACTTCCTCGATGTTGGGGGCGGCGCGACTAAAGAGCGGGTGGTTGAAGCATTCAAAATTATTCTTTCAGACACCAATGTTAAGGCTGTATTGATTAACATTTTTGGTGGCATCGTCCGTTGTGACCTAATCGCCGAAGGCGTGATTGGCGCCGTCCAAGAAGTCGGTGTAACTATTCCAGTGGTAGTGCGTTTAGAAGGCAATAACGCAGAGCTTGGAACTAAAAAATTGGCCGAATCCGGTCTTGCCATTATTGCTGCTACAAGTCTTACAGACGCAGCACAACAGGTTGTTAAAGCCGCAGGGGGTAACTAAATATGTCTATCTTAATTAACAGCGACACCAAAGTTATCTGTCAGGGTTTTACTGGCGGGCAGGGTACCTTTCACTCAGAGCAAGCTATTGAGTACGGCACAAAAATGGTGGGTGGTGTAACCCCAGGTAAAGGCGGCACAACACACCTTGGCCTACCCGTGTTTAACACCGTGGCCGAAGCTGTGGCAGAGACTGGGGCAGAAGCCTCGGTTATATACGTGCCTGCGCCATTCTGTAAAGACTCTATTCTTGAAGCCGCTTACTCTGGCCTGAAATTAGTAGTTTGTATCACCGAAGGCATTCCCACTCAAGACATGCTTGAGTGTAAAGTGGTCTGTGATACCTTAGGCGTGCGCCTTATTGGGCCTAACTGCCCCGGTGTCATTACACCCGGCGAATGTAAAATTGGCATTATGCCCGGCCATATTCACCTTCCCGGTAAAGTCGGCATTGTGTCGCGTTCTGGTACATTGACCTATGAGGCAGTCAAGCAAACTACAGATTATGGCTTTGGTCAGTCTACCTGCGTTGGTATTGGTGGCGACCCCATTCCCGGTTCAAGCTTTATTGATATTTTAGAGCTGTTTGAAAAAGATCCAGCCACTGAAGCTATCGTTATGATCGGCGAAATTGGTGGTACCGCAGAAGAAGAAGCCGCGGCTTACATTAAAGCCAATGTAACCAAGCCTGTTGTCTCTTACATTGCTGGTGTAACAGCCCCAGCAGGTAAGCGCATGGGCCATGCTGGTGCGATTGTTTCAGGCGGTAAAGGCACAGCAGATGAAAAGTTTGCAGCCCTAGAAGATGCCGGTGTTAAAACCGTGCGCAGTCTTGCTGAGATTGGCAATGGTTTGAAAGAGATTACTGGCTGGTAAGGTTGTTTAGCGGTTAAGTAGTTAA
>ENA-OSJC01001724-OSJC01001724.1-marine-metagenome-genome-assembly--contig:-NODE-1724-length-17437-cov-6.955991_pt1 | contig 17437 bp, 16 predicted proteins | sample MGYA00237885_ERZ534234 | MGnify/ENA primary metagenome ERZ534234 (study PRJEB26413, sample SAMN06343907) | marine metagenome | isolation source: coastal waters | place: Atlantic Ocean: West Antarctic... | reverse complement strand
GCTTGCAGTAGATAATACTCTTGTTGAAATGTTCTTAACATCTGTAAACTTTGCACCATGACTGTGGTTAAGTACAGATGGCTTTCTGTGGTATGCACACATATCAACTCTTTCTTGATTTCCAGTAGTACTGTATTCTATTCCTTTGTTGTTTTTCATGATTGTTTGTTTTAAAATGGTAATGTATCTCTATCAGTGTCGCTACAGTTAGCGATTATCTGTTCTTTTAAAAACACTATTGCTTTTATTATCTGTTCATCACTGTTGGTGGTAATAAATCCATCTGTAGCACTATATCTAACAGCTACATTCTCAGATGCATTTAATCTATAGGATAAAGTGAAAATAGTATCACTGTTAGTGGTTTCAGTAGTATCAGTAGCTTCATCGCTATCTTCAATAGTGTCGTGTACGACACTATCATCTTCCATGGTTGATGAAAGCTGTAAGTCAGAGACAGTAACGTTAGGGTCAAGGCTTAAAGCCTTATCAAATACGTTCAATTCCTCTATCGTAACTTTTACCTTGTAACCATCCATTTGCAATACCTTGCATTCATCTTTAAATCTTTCAACTACATCAGCATCAACATTCGATGCCTTGATACATTTGTACATCCAAGATTTCCCACATTCGAAAACTTTGTCAGCTAAATCATCACTTGACCATGTAACACCATTGTCAGCGAAGTACTGCTGTGTTTCAGCCTTATCGAACCATTGCTTTCCATCTTTCATTAGATTAGCCATATTCAATTGCTTCACAAATCTAGAGCGCTCCTCTGTTTTCTGTGTCTTTTGTAACAATTTAACTTTCGATAGGCTTAACCCATCTTGTACAGTGGTTGAGCGAAGTAGCGCTGTCTCAATTTCTAGTAGATTTCTCATTATAATTGATTTAATTTATTAAAATCAACAGTCAAAAATTTATTTTTATAAAATTTTATTTGATCTTTATACTTTTTATCAATTAATATTTTTACACCATTAGACAAACATTCAATAGTAAATAAACTATAAATATTTTCACCAGAGGCTAATGTGAATTTTGATCGGCATTGTAATTTTTCAATACTACTATTTTGTAAAAATCCTAAATTTTTTACATTTTTTATATTTAATTTATCTCCAACAACACAAATATTATAGTTAGAGAGTGATAATTTTTTTATAAAATTCTGTGGAAAAAAAGTTTTTTTATTTTTATGTTTCCGGTAATATAATAAAAAATCAATATCTTTTTTGTACTTGATTTTTTCTTTAGTATCGATCTGATTTATTACAAAATTAAATTTACTTCTTTTTAATATTACTTTTATTAAATATTTTTCTAACAAATCAGTTGAAAAAATAATTTCATTAGATCTAAAAAATAAAAATAACTGACTAATTTTGTAAAAAACTGGGAAAATTATTCCTCTAAAATAATAATTAAATTTGTTATATTTAGAAAATTTAGCCCCCCCTGTGATTGGTCCTAATATAGTTTTTGGTGGGAGTAATACAAAAAGTAAAAAATTCCATAATGGTAAGTAATTTATATAACCTATTTTCCTACCTAGTAAATAATGTTTCCAACAATATAAAATACCTAATAATGGAGAAAAATATTTATATTTTAGTAAGTTCTTTTTTTTATTAATCTTAATTGTTATTTTTTCTTTAGTTTTTAAACTTTTGACAAACAATCTTGCTAATTTTCCCTCACCAGAGTTTTTAGAATAGTCACATACCCAAAGATATAGTAGTTTTTTAGTCAATTTCTCTAAAAGGAATTTTTATATACATTTTTTTAACTACACTACCTTTGACATAAAAATATAAACTTTCAATTAATCTTTTTATTCTTCGAAAGGTATCTGTTCTCAGTCTCCAAATAAATTCATAATTTGACAAAAAGTTGGGCACTTTTTTCTCTTCACCTGAGGCTATTGCTAGTGAAGCGCCTATACAAATTATTTTGTAAATATCATTATTTTTAGCTAAATGATAAGCTAACTGTTCTTGTTTTGGAGTTGGTAAAGTAATTAATGTTAAAGCATTAGATTCTAAATGAGTTACTGTTTTTTTTAACAATTTTATAGAGGCATACGGAAGTTTAATTTGTAGGATTTTTTTATTAAATTTTTTCTTTAAATAATTTTTACTTTTTTCACTCGCGTTTCCAATTATCAATATTTTTTTAATATATAAAGGTATTTCCATTTTTCTAATTAATTCTCTACCTGGTTTTTTTTTAATATCAATATATCGCTTAGCCCAAATTCCATCTAACCAATGATACTGATTTTTATGAAATGAAACTTGTTTTTTTGAAAAATATCCTAAAAATGCAAGATTCATAGCCGATAAAATAAAATTACTTCTGAAAGGGATTTTTTTAGTATCATTAATAATAGTAAAACTATTTTTTTTTATTTCGTCCTTATCAAAAATAAGTTTAAAAAGTTTAAAAGTTTTATTAATTTTTGTTTTACTAAACAAATAAAGTTGTCTAGCTTTAAAAATAAATCTTAATGATATTAGTATATTTTGAGGCTTTATATTATTTATTCGATTTGATGTAATAATCTCTTTTGTAGATATTATATAACTCCAAACATTCTTACTGGATATTCCACCCAGCCTCATTCTAACCGTTGTTTGCTGTATATTTGTAAAATTAATTGATCTTATGAACAGAATTTTTAAAAAAAACTCATAATCTGAAGCAATTGCAAAGTCTTCTTTATATGCGCCATACTTTTTATAAATATCCTTATGTATAAATGAACCTGGGTGTGCAGGCATTAATCCAAAGGGCATTTGCCATCGTTTAAAATATTTAGAGCTGAATAATCTTTTAATATTGTAATAATTTACATTTCTAAAATAAGCCACATCACTAAAAAAAATTTTAATTTTTTTATTTTTTTTGATAAATTTAACAACATTAGTAATTGTCTTCTCAGAATGAAAAAAATCATCTGAGTTTAATATTGTAATAAAAGATCCACTAGATTTTTTGATCGCAAAATTAATTGCACTGTAAATACCTGATTTAGGTAATATATAAATTTTTTTATTTTTATTGGGGTATCTTTTAATAATATCTAATGTTTTATCTTTAGAACCACCATCAACAATTATGTGTTCTATATTTTTATGGTTTTGAGATAAAACTGAATTTAAAGTATCTCTAATAGTTTCTTCACTATTTAGAGTTACAGTTATGATTGTGATTTTCATGTATTAAATATTGTATAAGTAAAATAATTAATATAATAACTTAGTTCAATTATGAAAGTTAAAAAAGCTATTATTACAGGAATAACTGGACAAGATGGCTCTTATTTATCGGAATATTTGCTTAAAAAAAATTATATTGTCTACGGCATTAAAAGAAAATCATCATCATATAATACAGATAGAATAAATCATATATATTCAAATAAGAAATATAAAAAAAAATTTTTTCTTATCTATGGTGACTTAACCGATTCAAATTCTATTACAAATATTATAAATAAAATTAAACCAGACGAAATCTATAACTTAGCGGCGCAAAGTCATGTAGGGGTAAGTTTTGAATTGCCAGTTTATACAGCTCAAGTTAATGCGATAGGAACTTTAAATATTTTAGAAGCAATAAGATCATGTGGATTGACTTCTAAAACTAAATTTTACCAAGCATCAACCTCTGAGTTGTTTGGTGAAATTCAGGATAAAAAACAATCAGAAAAAACTAAATTTTATCCCAAAAGTCCTTATGCTACCTCTAAATTATTTGCATATTGGATAACAAAAAATTACAGAGAATCATATGGAATTTTTGCTTCTAATGGGATTTTATTTAACCATGAGTCTCCCAGAAGAGGAGAAACTTTTGTAACCAGAAAGATTACAATTGGATTAAGTAAAATTATTCATGGTGTTGAAAAATGCTTATATCTTGGAAACATCTATTCTTTGAGAGATTGGGGTCATGCTAAAGATTATATGGAAATGTGCTGGAAGATAATCCAGCATAAAATACCCGAAGATTTTATTGTGGCAACTGGCAAGCAATACTCAGTAAAATTTTTTGTTGAAAAATGTTTAAAATATCTAGGTATCAAGATAAAATGGAGTGGAAGCGGGTTAAATGAAATTGCTAAAATAACAAGCTTTGATAAAAAAAAATACCCGAATCTTAAAGAAAATATGAAAATAATAAAGATAGATAAAAAATATTTTCGCCCAAATGAAGTTAATAATTTAATAGGAGATTCTTCTAAATCTAAAAAAGTACTTTTGTGGAAGGCTAAAACTTCAATTGATACTTTGATTGAAGAAATGATGAATAATGACATGTATTTAGTAAAAAAAAAATTAATAAAATAATTGCAAAAAAAAATTCTAATTGCAGGGCAGAATGGAATGGTTGGAAGATCAATCTATAAAGCAATTAAAAAAAAAAATTTATTTAAAATAATTGAATGCAGTAGGAAAGATCTTGATTTTACAAATCAAAAAGCAGTGGATATGTGGTTTAAAAAAAATAAGCCAGAAGTCGTAATTAATGCTGCAGGGCGAGTGGGTGGAATTTTGGATAATTCTACTTATCAACCAGATTATCTTTATATTAATACGATGATTGGTTTAAATTTAATTAATTCAAGTCTAAAATACAATGTAAAAAAACTCATTAATTTAGGATCAGCTTGTATCTATCCAAAAAAAGTTAAACAACCCATTAAGGAAGACTCACTTTTGTCCTCACAGCTAGAAAAATCAAATGAAGGATATGCTCTCGCAAAAATTGTTTGTCTTAAATATTGTCAATACCTTAAAAATAAACTTAAAAAAGATTTTATATCCATTCAACCAGCCAACCTTTATGGAGAGGGTGATAACTTTGATCTAGAATCAAGTCATGTTTTACCAGCATTAGTTAAAAAATTTACTATTGCAAAAAATCAAAAGTTAAAATCGGTAGAGGTATGGGGCTCTGGAAATGTAATGAGGGAATTTTTAAATACAGAAGATTTATCAAGTGCAATTTTATTTCTATTAAAAAATAAGATAAAGGAAGATTATATTAACGTTGGTAGTGGTGAACAATTTTCAATAAGAAAATTAGCCTTTATGATAAAAAAAACTACTGGATTTAAAGGAAAAATTTTTTTCAATAATGAATATCCAGATGGAGTTAAAAGAAGACAAATTGATTCTAAATTAATTAAAAAATTAGGTTGGAAAGCAAAGGTTACGATGAAAAATGGACTAATTAAATATTGCGAATATTATAGAAAAGAAGTTATGCCCCAAGAAAAAAAATAATTTTAAGATATTTTTTTTAGTTTAATTAAAAGCAAACAATAGCAAAAAATTGTTACAACGATAATAAGCAATTTATTTGTGTTAAAATATAACATAATTAAAGGCAGAGCAATTAAAAATTGTATAATCATTGTACTCTTAATAAGTGAAAACTTTGCACTTACTAAGTGATGTAAATGATTTCTATCACCACTTAGAGGGTTTTGCTTGTTAAGTATTCTTTTAAAAAATAATCTAATTAAATCTAAACCAGGTATTATCATAAAAATAAAAACCTCATCAGTATATGTAATTTTTTCCAAATTATATAATTTGATAAATATATATCCAATTATAAAAGCTATTAATAATGAGCCACTGTCTCCTAAAAAAGATTTATTTTTATAATTAAGAAAAGAATAGCAAATCAAAAATATTAATAAAATATTAATTAAGATAGAATTACTGTATAAAATTATGATAAATATTAATATGATAATTGAATAAAAACTTGCTTGAAGATTAATTCCATCAAACATATTAAAAGCATTTAAAAATACCATAAAACAAAAATAAGTAAAAAATATATTATACTGATTAAAATTGACTGTTTTATCAAAAAAAGAAAATTTAATTGAAGATATTATAAGGTTGTTATCAAAAAATAAAATTATCAGTATTGCTAAAGATAAGAGTAAAAATTTATAATTAGGAGATAAATTATATTTATCATCAAATAAGCCAATTAAAAAAATAATAAAAGTAGTAAAAATAAAAACATAAAACTCAAATTTATTATTGTAAAATATTTCTGATAAGAGATGTCTTTCATCAATATTTACAATAATAAAATATATTAAAAGATTAATAATTAAGATAATCCCACCTGCTAAAGGCGTTTGTTTTAAATGAAATTTTCTTTTTTTGTCAGGTTTATCCAGAAGATAATGAAAAAGTTTAATTTTTTTAAAATTAATAACTAGTGAAATATTAATTATAATAAAAATTAATAAATTATAATCAATAAAGTTCATCACCTTAGAACTTTATTATATTTTTGTGCTAAAAATAAACTCATATAGAATAAAATAAAGTCCACACTAAATACAGCGTAAGAACTTTCAATTAGTGATCTTATTAGAATTATGATTAGTGTAAAAATTGCAAAACTGTAGATTGAGTTTTTATTTTTATTTACTAGCAAAAATCTAATAATATACAGACATGCTGTTACAGTAATATATAAGAAAAATGATAGCCCAACAAGTCCGGAGGACACTAGAGAATATATAAGACCATTAGAGGCTGATTGATTTATTAGGTGCCTATCAGCTTGGGATCCGTAACCAAAAAATAACTTATTTTGATAATCAAATTTATTCACTAATGTCTTCCAATCTTCAATTCTTCCTGAACTAGTTAATATTTTTTCTTTATTCATAAATCGTGATGAATTATCTTGGCACTTATAAATATTACACAAAAATATTAATACCTTTTTACCTTTAGCATCTTTTATGAGTGTATTCTTTTTAGTTTCTTCAATAATATCCTTTATGATGAGTGTATTCTTTTTAGTTTCTTCAATAATATCCTTTTTTAGCGCAATAGAAGTGGGGGAATGTATATAATTTATATTTACAGATACTAAAAATGGTAAAATTATACAAAAAATTAATTCTCTAGATACTCTTTCAAAATTAAATTCTTTTAATAAAAATAAAGTAGCCACAATATATATAATTAATAATCCAACACCTGCTCTACTTTCATATAAAAAAATTATTGTAGAGAATACAAATAAAGGAATTATTTTTAAAATACTTGAATTTATATATTTTATTAAATTTGTTAAATATATAATTAATAATATTAATGAAATTCTAGAAGCACCAGAGGACCTTATAAAATTTTCTCCTACGATTGAATTCACACTCCCATAAAACTTTTTCCCAACAACACTATTAAATATAAAATTAATTACATCTTTTAAAAACGTATTTAATAAAACAATAAATAATATAAAAAACGTAATATATATTAGGATAATTAGTTCATTGGGTTTAAAAAATTCTACAGATAGTCTCATTATTATTATCAGATTTATAGCACTCAAAACATATATAAGGTTTTCTATTGAGTTTGAGGTATTAAATAAGCCAATACCTTGACACAAGAAATATATCAAAGATGAAAAAAGAATTAAATTGGGACCTGAATTTAAAATATTTTTTTTAATTAACACTTTAGCTAATTGAAAAAGTAATATTGGAAAAATTAATATATTTAAGACAGTTCTAAAAAAATTTATTAATTGAATTATAGTTATTTTTTCATTTACATGAAAAATTAATAAATTTTGAAAAGACGAAGAAATAGAAAGCCATGAAATAGAAAAAAAAACGACAAGAGAAAGTTTATTTAAAAAATTTTTATCTTTTAAAATCTTATTAATAGATACCATATGATAATAATTAATATATTATATAATTTAGATTTAAAGATTTTTATATAGACTTTTTTTGTGAAATAGCTGTGTTTTTAAGAACAGCCAAAAACCAAAAAGATAAGAAAATATCAAGCAAATCCAATTATTAAAAAAGCTACCAGACGGAATTAAAGGAAAAATGTTAATTAATATTCCTAGACTAATAAAATAATAGGATAATAAATATTTATCTTTTTTTTTATGTTTGAATAAAATTTTGTACATTGATAAAATTACATAACTCAAAAAATACAACATTATCATAAATCCAAAAACTCCAATGTCGGATAATATCTGAAAATAAGTGTTATGAGGATGGGTGGAACACACTAATTTATTTTGTCGTTTGTTTTGAGTAAAATTTTTTGGTTTATTTTTTTTCAAATAGTTGCATTCATGGTAAAAACTTTTAACACCAGATCCAAATAAAGAATTATGTTGGAAAATTTTTATTGATGTATAAAGAAGATTTTCATGTTCATAAGAATAATACCTTAAAATATTCTCATTTTTTTTTGGTAGAGTTGTATATTTTCCTTTTAATTGATTTATTGTGAAGTTTACATATTTTTCTTTAAGCTCAGGTTGTAAACTAAAAAGTAATCCAAAAATTAAAATTATACTTAACATGAATCTTAATTTATTTTGATTTATTAAAAAATAAGATGCACAAATTATAAAATAAAGAAATAATGCTGTTCTTTCAGATGTTAAAAAAATAATTATTCCCACAAATAATAAAAAATAGACACTTAGAAAAGTGGTATTTTTTTTTTCATGCCAATATATTGTTGCAAGCATTAATGGTAAAAATCTTACCAGGTAACTCCCAAGCTTTTTTTCTTCATTAAAAAAACCAGTAATATATTTAAATTGTAAATTAATTTTTTCTGAACCAGGCCACCCATAACCAAATAAATTATTTCCAGCATAGTATTGAATAAGGGCATCTACTAAAATAATTAATATTATAAATATTAATGAATAAAAAAATATTGTAATAACAAAATCATATTTTTTTAATAAATAAAAAATTGACAAAGATACTAAAAAATATCTAAAATAAAAAAATGAAGCTAAAAAAGAGATTTTAAAATATTCTGTAAAAATTAGACTAGTTAAAATTATTAGATAGAATGTTATCATTAAGATAATTTCAGTCTTTATTATCTTAAAAAAAGTAATTTTTTTCTTAAAAAAAATATAAATTAAAATAATTCCAGAAATAGAACTAAACAAATCTGCGAGAAATATACTTGTTGCAAAAAGGAATGGCAGTAAGACAGTAAATACTAATAAAAATCTATCTATGAACTCAACTTTTTCTTTAAATTTTTTGAAATATATAAATGATTTATACATATGGTGCAATTAATTAGATTTATTAGGCAGAAAATCAACTTATTATATACAATAAATTTTTTGTTATTTAGTATTTTTTTTTTTAGAATAATATAGAGATTGTACATCTATTTTATGAAAAAAATATTAATTTGTGGTGCTGGAGGTTTTATAGGTGGTCATTTAGCATCTAAATTTATTAAAGATAAAAATATTCAATTAATTTGTGTAGATATTAAACCAATAGAGTACTGGTTTCAAAATTTTGATGATGCTGAAAATTATAGTTTAGATCTTAAAGATTATAATAATACGATAAAAGTTACAGAAGGTGTAGATGACATATTTAATCTTGCTTGCAATATGGGTGGTATGGGGTTTATTGAAAATAATAAAGCAGAGTGTATGCTCTCTGTTCTAATCAATACAAATTTACTCAGGGCTGCAATAAAGAACAAATGTGCAAAATATTTATTCTCTTCAAGTGCATGTGTTTATAATGGTTCTAAACAAAACGAAACTTTTATTCCAGGCCTAAAGGAGACAGATGCATATCCTGCTGAGCCTGAAGATGGATATGGTTGGGAAAAGTTATTTAGTGAAAGAATGTGTAGACACTTTACAGAAGATTTTGGTTTAGAAACTAGGGTTGTGAGGTTTCATAATATATATGGCCCAATCGGAACTTTTGATGGGGGTAGAGAGAAAGCACCAGCAGCGCTATGTAGAAAAATTATAAAAGCAAAAAATGAGAGTTCAAAGGTTATTGATGTTTGGGGTGATGGAAAGCAAACAAGGAGCTTTCTTTACATTGATGACTGTATTGATGGAATGTTAAAAGTTTTTAATAGTGATTCCTCAGAAGTTTTTAATATTGGTAGCGAAGAGCAAGTATCAATTAATCAAATGATAGATATTATAGAGAATATCACACAATACAAAGTAGATAAAAATTATCAACTAGATAAACCATTGGGAGTAAGAGGAAGATCCAGTGATAATAGTTATGTCACTGAAAAAATTGGATGGAAACCAAAAAGCACATTAAAAGAAGGTCTTATGAAAACACACCAATGGATAGGTCAGCAGATTAATAGTGGAGCAAACATAGATAAGTTTTGCAAAAGTAATATTGAATAATAATTTTATATAAATTAATGAAAGCATTGTGGATAGTTTCCTTTAGACCGATGGGGGAATCTAAGATTAACGATTTATTTCAAAGTATGTTTGTTGATTCAGTTAAAAGTTTGGATTTTAATATAACATTTAGTTTAACTCAATTTGACGATCTAAACGTAAAAGAATTTGTCGACAGAAAAAAAATAAAAAACATTTATACAAATGTTACAAAAGATTCTTTGCCAGAAAAAAAAAAATATTCTAATAAATTAATGATAGATAATGCATTGGAACAATATATTGATGGTGATGATTTTGAATATTTAGTTTATTCTAATGCAGATATTATTGTGCCAAATAATTTATTTTATGAGTTATCTAGGATAAAATTGGAGAATTTTTGTGCATTCATTTATCCCAACACACATGTAAAAAATGGAAACATAAAAAATACAATTTGGCCACATTATGGAATTGATTTAATAATTTTTAAAATTTCAAAAAATAAAGCAGTAAAATTTAAAGAATTAATTAAAACATATAATGCATACGATTGGGGCCTTCAAGAAAACTTTTATATGGCAGCAAGTGAAGCTTTAAATTTAGAAAGAATTAATCTATTTAAAAAAACAAAGGTTATAAAGTTTGAAAATGATTTTTCAGCATTTTCAGAGGATAGAAGCACTCAAATAAAAGCATGGAAGGAAAATTGTGACTATTTTTTAAAATTTTTGAAAGCTAATAATTTAAGTAAATTATATGCTAATGGATCATATTACTATCTATTGTATAAAATATTTAGATTTAGAGATTTAAACTTAAGTTTAATTCTTTCATACATAATATTTTACCCATATAATTTATTTAAAAAAATATTAAATATATTTAAAAAAATTTAAAACTTTTGATAAAAATATTAATATAAATAATTTTGTATTTTAAAAAGGAAAATTGTGGATAAAAAAATTAAAAATAATTTTATAAATTCAATTATTATTAAGTTTACCTTATTTTTTTTAGTAACAATTACAGTATGTTACTTTTATTTAAATTTACAAGGAAGTATAAATATATCAAGTTATGCTTTTAATGAATTATTCATTAATTACCAGGCAGGATTTATACGTAGAGGTTTTCTAGGAGAAATATTTTGGCAAATAAACACACTTTTTTCAGTACAACCATTAATATTTTTTGCTTATTTGTTTCTTATTTTATACTTAATTCAAATATATTTATTTGCTAAAATATTTAGAGCATATAGAAATTTTTACTTTATTTTTATAATAATATTTTTATCACCAGCTCTAATTTTATTTCCAATCTATGAGGTCAATCTTTATTTTATTAAAGACATCTTGATAAAATTGTCAATCTTATATCATGCATATATAATTATCAGAGCCAAGGATAACAAAGACAATAAAGCATATATTAAAAGTTTAAAATTTATTTTAATACCAATTTTAACAGTAGTCATGTTTGTGCATGAATACCAAGTTTTGTTCTTGTCTATTCATTTTTTATTATCTATCACTTTTTCAAAATCAAAAAATGAAATAATAAAAATAATAAATTTATATTCCTTATTATTAATTCCAATTTTTCTAATATTAATATTTATTGGAGACTCTACTCAATATGAAAATTTAAATTTAATATTAAAAAAATTTGAAATAGACAACGTTCATTCACAATTGTCAGGCGGTTTTTATAAAGCAATTGGTGGTTTTTATAAATGGCACTTTTACTATTTCAGTTATAAGGATTTTGTACAATTGCTTCTAAGTTTATTTCTCAGTGTAGGGATATTTTTTTTATTTTTTAATATATTAATAAGAGAAAGAGTTTTAAAATTTAAAAATAAATATCAAAAAAATTATATTTTTTTTTTTACCCCTTCATTACTATGTTTTTTACTAGCATTAGACCATGGTAGAAATATCAGCCTTATAGCAACACATTTAATTGCCTTTTACAGTATTTTAACTTTAGATGAAAAAAAATTAGGTATTATAAAAAATAAAATTGATAATAATTTTTTAAAAAGGTGCTCTATAATTATATTCATATTTTTTTATATTTTTATGTGGAAACTAGATCAAATGGCTGGGTTTGGTGGTAGGGAGCAAATTAATAGTATATTTGAAAGCTCTATTTTTTCTGAATTTATTAAACTTATAAAATTTTTATACAGTTATATAGATCTAAATATTATTAACTTACCTGCAATTAAGTTATAATTTTTTTCCAACAAAAAAATAATGTTTTTGTTTGTTTAAAATATTTCCATTATAAAATTTATTTTTGACAATTTTTATATTGAAATTCTTTGATAATTTTAATTTTAGGTTATTAAAATATTTTAAATTATCAATATCTTCAAATTTTTCTTGAAAGCTAATTAGTATAATTTCACTTTTTTTAACTAGAGAATCAAATTTTGCCCTAAACAAAATTGGCGTTTCAGATAGAGACCAATTTGCTATAAATAAATATTTAGAACTATACGAAATATGTTTAATTTTTTCTAAATTTGAAGTTAGTAAAAAGTTACTTTTATTTGAAAAACCAACATTTAAATTACAATGTTTAAGATAGTAATATTGTAATAAATTTACATATTGAGTATCAAAACAAGTATACTTAATGTCCTTGCTTATTTTTGAAAAAATTCTAGCCATACACCCATAGCCACTACCAAATTCAAAAACTTTCTTAATTTCTTTAAGGTCAATATTAAATTCACTTTGCAAAATACTTAAATGATAAACATGATTAATCCTATTACCTGAACTTTTTGGATATAAAAAATATCTGATAGGGTTACCAATTGAATCCTCATTAATTAGTTTTTTATAAAGAGTCCATTTTTTATCTTTTTTTAACACTTTCAATTCAGAATAAACAAAAAATCTATTATGTAAAAAAAACATTTTTTGAATAAAACCCTCCCTTAAAAAATTTGTAACATTATCGTTTTGTAACAATAAAAATATCTTTTTATTAAATATGGTGTGGGTCTTCTTTAAATTTTTTATATTAATTTTATTATTTTTTAAATTTTTTTTAATGAAATCTTTAATTAAAATGTCTTTGGTAATATTAACTTTTTGATTATCTGTACACCAAAAACTTAAATAACTATTTAATTTTCTTAGATAATCGCTAATCATTTTTCACCAGACTCACTAGCATTAATATTTCAAATAAGTAAAATAAATTTTGATTGTTTAAAGATAAGTAGAGCATACAAATAAATAAAATAGAATATATATAATAATTGAGTAATTTGTTAACTTCTTTTCGTAAAATATTTAGTCTTAAAAAAAGTAATATTGTTTCTTTAGCTAATATTATTGATCCTATATAAATTAAAGAATAACCACCACTAGTAAAGTAATATAAAATAAAAAGAAAAAATGGCATTACAAAAAGTTCAAATTTTAGATTTTTCTTCAATGTTTGAGATGCTTCAAATTTCGTAACCAAAATATGTGAAGCACATGAAAAAATTACACTTAATGAAAAAATTTTTGACAAAACTAAAATATTTTCATTAAAATTTTCACCTAACCAAAATTTAAGAAGAGTAGAATATAAAGGGAATAACAAAAATATTAAGATTGGAATTAATTTTAAAAAAATTTTAATTGTTAAATTAAAATCCTTATTTACTATTTTTTTTTTTGAAAGTAATGGTAGTAAAAAAGCACTAAATCCTTTTGAAAATATACTTAATTTACCAGTTAATTGCTGAGGTATAGAGTATGTGGCAAGTGCTATCGGACCTATAAATATTTTAACTAAGTATTTATCAAATAAATCATAAAATTGAGTTAAGATACTATTTAACGTTAACCACTTACTATTTTTTTTTAAATTATTTGCTAAAATTTTATTAGCTGATTTCAAAATTAAATTATTATTTATTATTACTATTATCATTATTAAAACAGTAAACGCTTTTAGAACTGTCGATATTAGAAGCAGTTCATCCAATGATAAATTATTATTGTATATCAAGGACAGCGATGGAAGTGATAGCGAAAGACTAAAAAATATAAAATTATAAAAACTTAATGACTTAAATTTTTCATTTCCTTGAAAAACTGCTTCGAGACTAACATAAAAAATTGTAGATATTATACATACAGTAAAATATTTGAATATTGAATTTATCTTAAAAAAACTAAATAAAATTTCTTCTTTGATAAAAAATAAAGTAATAAAGGTAATCAAAATAAAAAGTGATATTATGAATGTGTACCTTAGACCTTGATATGCTATAGCTTTATTTTTTTTGGGAAAATTATTCATACTAATTACTATCGATTTACCAATTCCTAAATTAAAAATTAAAGAAATAGTTAGTAAGAAATGAAAGATTAAATAATTTCCGTAATTTTCAGCTCCTGCAATATTTAAGTGAATTGGAATTGATATTAGTGAAATAAATATAGATAGTATTCCTGGTAATGAAAGAATAATTCCATTTGAAATCAATTTACTATTTTTAATCATTATTATTAAATATTTTTGAGGTGATTATTTATGAAGTTAGCTGTTATATTTTTCATTGAATATTTTTTAAAATAATAAGATTTATCATTCAATGATTTTTTCTTTAAATTTTTATTATCTTTAATTATCTTATAAATAGTCTTTAAAAATAAATTTGTATCATTTACTATAAATGGAGGATTTTTATTTTTTAATTCTATACCTTCAATCCCCTTTTTTGTAGATATAACAATTGTACCTAGTGATAAAGCTTCAATTATTTTAATTCTTGTTCCAGATCCAAATTTTAATGGAACACACATACATTTTGAATAATATATCAGATTGTATAAATCTTTTTTTGAAACAATTTCTTTATTAATTATCCAAGATTGTTTTTTATTAAAACCACCACCTGTAAGAACTAATTTTAGATTTGGAATTTTTTTTAAAAGAGGTGGCATGATCTTATTATTTAGATAATCAATGGCATTTTTATTGGGCCTATATTTATAAGAGCCACAGTAGATTATATAATCCTGTTGTATTTTTTTCTTTTTACTTTGATTTTCTATAGTTATAGCATTTGAGTAAAGTATAGTTTCATGGTTATAAAGTTTTTTAATCTTATTCTTTTCAAGCACAGATACAGATGTAGATATGAATGAGTATTTAAATACCAATCTTTCTAAAAATTTTGTTAAATAATATATCAATATATTAGAATATTTTTTTCGTATTTCCGATTCTATCGAATGAGAAATGTATATAATTTTTGAATTGGGTAATAATATCTTAAAACTAAATAAAACTACAAAGCTATAAAAAATCCAACTTGCGCCTTCAATTATAATTAGATTATTTTTAGATTTTTTTAAAAATTGGAATATTTTATATATAAGCTTGGGAAGTTTAATAATCTTATTTATCGGGCTTTCTTTTTTAATAAATATAGTTTTAATTTTATGGTTATTAATTTTCTTTACATGAGATATTTGAAATAATTTTTTTATATAAGGCCAATTTTTAAAACGGCTATTAATTACAGCTGAAGAGCCCATATTATCAGGAATAACAGGAAAAAATGTTACGAAAGCAGTTTTAAATTTCAACATTTTGATTTAGTTAAAGACCTTGTTTTATATTATCAGGTTTTTTACATTATATAATTAGATAAATAAAATAGATATACTCTGATTTTCATATGTTAATTAGATAAATAATAATTTGCGTTTTTTTATAAAATGAATATAAGTTCCTTGCCTGGTGATTATTGCGAAGGGGCAATACCCGATCCCATTCCGAACTCGGAAGTCAAGCCCTTCAGCGCCAATGGTACTTTGTCTTAAGACACGGAAGAGTAGGACATTGCCAGGCTATAAAAGCTCTAATGAAAAATTATATTGTAGTAACTGGTGGAGCTGGGTTTGTAGGATCTAACCTTGTTGAATATCTCTTAGAAAGAACTAACAAAAAAATTTTAAGTATAGATAACTATTCTAGTGGATCAAAAAAGAACCATATTAAGAATTCCAATATAAAATACCTTGAGGCTAACACTCAAAATATAAATAAAGTTTTATCTAAATATAAAAATCAAATTCATTCACTTTTTCATTTTGGTGAATTTGCAAGAATTTTTAAGAGTTTTAAAAAATTTGATGACTGTTTTAGATCAAACTCAATAGGTACACATGCTGTATTTAAGTTTTGTTTAGATAATAAGATTAAATTAATTTATTCAGCTACTTCTGCTAGTTTGGGTAAAAATGGTAGGGATAAAAATCTTTCCCCATATGCGTTTACAAAATCAAAAAATTTAGAACTGTTAGAGAATTTAAAAAAATGGTTTAACTTTAGGTTTGAAATAGTTTATTTCTATAATGTTTATGGCCCAAGACATATAAAGTATGGTGAAATGGCAACTGTTATTGGAATATTTGAAGAACAGTATAAGAGGAATAAGATATTAACTTTAGTAAAACCTGGAACACAAACTAGAAGGTTTACACATATTCAAGATACTATAAATGTTTGTTATGAGGCTTGGATGAAGAATAGGTGTGCTCATTATAGTATATCTAATAAAAAATCCTACTCTATCAAAGAAGTAGCACTAATGTTTGGTGGTAAGATTAAGCTCTTAAAAGCTAGACCTGGAGAAAGATATGCGTCATCTTTAACCAATATGTCATTAAATAATAAGATTATTAGAAGATATGGAATAATACATTTGAAAGATTATATAACTTCGTTTATTAAGAGTTAAATTATTATGAAAATTAAAAGTTCTTTAAAGTCATTAAAAAAAAGAGACCTCAATTCTAAGTTAGTTAGAAGAAGAGGCAGAGTTTATATAATTAACAAAACAAATCCAAAATTCAAAGCTAGACAGAAATAATTTTTATGGATAATAAAAACCATAAAAGTACCTGGAATAATTTTACTAAATTTGTGTTGTGGGGAACTGTCGCGGTAATAGCAGTTTTGGTTCTAATGGCTATCTTCTTGTTGTAAAGTTTTGATATGAGAATTGTTTCAGTTTTAGAAAACCACATAATTGAAAAAAGAATTGCAATCACTCCTGATATTGCAAAGAAATATATAGCCCTAGGATTAGAGGTGTCATTACCAGAAAATTATGGTGAACATTTGGGATTTAAAGATAATGACTATAAAGAGTTAGGTGTTGAGATTTGTAAAG
>ENA-OSJC01001722-OSJC01001722.1-marine-metagenome-genome-assembly--contig:-NODE-1722-length-17444-cov-25.254966_pt1 | contig 17444 bp, 17 predicted proteins | sample MGYA00237885_ERZ534234 | MGnify/ENA primary metagenome ERZ534234 (study PRJEB26413, sample SAMN06343907) | marine metagenome | isolation source: coastal waters | place: Atlantic Ocean: West Antarctic... | reverse complement strand
TGTGACCTCAAGGGTGGCACTCGTGTTCACATGTCGGTGGATGATATACGTGCTAACTTTGCCGGTGCAAAGGAGCAGGATGATGCTGTCTTTGTTATGCCTGATTACGTTGTACCTCACAGAAACAATCAGGACATACGTATCTGGTGTGAGAAGTGGGGACTAATAGAAGATGAATTAAATCTTATGTATGATGTAAAGGAAAACCGTGTGGTCTTTCCTGTTATGCATAAGGGAGTTGCTGTAGATGCTACAGGCCGGTCATTGGGTAAGCACATTCCTAAGTGGAAACGCTATGGAAATAGTAGCTTGCCTTATGCACATGGTTGTGGTAGTGTCGCAGTAGTTGTTGAGGACTGCGTGAGTGCAGCCATTGTAGGAAGTGACGTTAGGTTTGTAGGGGTAGCCGTGTTGGGAACATCGCTTTCAGAATCACACAAAGCCTATCTCACGCAGTTCTCGACAGCTGTTATAGCATTAGACCCTGACGCTGCCCCCAAGACCCTGTCTATAGCTAAAGAATTACGAGGACATGTAAAGAATGTACGTGTCTTAAGACTAAAGGATGACATAAAGTATCGACACCCCGATGATATGGCATTACTAAATAACCTTAACCAACAAAGGAGTAAATGAAATGGAGCTATCCCTACTACGTAGTCTCATGGACAAACCTTTCTACGATGACCATCGTGGAGCAAGATGTCCTGATAGACTATTCAGCAAAGATGTAAGAAAGATTAAGAAGATTGTTGACCGTGCTATGGACACATACACACGTACTGTTACACCAGATGAGGTGGAAGCATTGTTCATGTCAAACAATCGCACACTTACTACTGCTCAGAAGCAAGCATACTCTAGTCTGTTTCTGCAGATTAAAAAAGAAAAGCCTATGGGTAGTGACATAGCACAAGAAGTATTGTCTAAACTTTTCCAACAGGTTGTTGGTGAAGACATTGCTAACCTTGGATTTGATTATGTGAATGGTGACAAGACTAACCTTGAAGCACTACGTAACATACTAGAACAGTATGGTGATGACTTCACACCCAACTTAAATATTGAGTGGGATGATATTACTATTGAGACATTGATGGCTAAGGCTGAGCTTGAGGCTAAGTGGGCATTCAACATTGCACCTGTTACTCGTAAGGTAGAGGGTGTATCTGATGGACAGCTGATTGAGGTAGGTGCTAGACCTAACACAGGTAAGACATCCTTTCACGCTAGTCTTATTGCATCCCCCGGTGGCTTCGCTTCACAAGGAGCTAAGTGTATTGTCTTATGTAACGAAGAGCCTACTCACCGTGTTGGTGCTAGGTATCTGACAGCTGCCTGTGGTATGTCTGCCCGTGAGGTACGAGACAATATGCAGAAGGCTAAGATGATGTATCAACCTGTCATGAATAACATCCAGATTAAAGAAGCATCTGGTAGGGACATGGCATGGGTAGAGTCAGTAGCCAAAACATATAAGCCTGACATTCTTGTACTTGATATGGGTGACAAGTTTGCTACGACTAGTGGCTTTGCTAGACAGGATGAAGCATTGAAAGCGAATGCTATATATGCACGGCAGATTGCTAAGACACATGAGTGTGCAGTGTTCTATATGTCACAGCTATCCGCTGAGGCAGAAGGTCGGACACAGTTAAATCAATCCATGATGGAAGGCTCACGTACAGGTAAGGCTGCTGAAGCTGACCTTATGATACTGATTGGTAAGTCACCGGCAGTTGAGGGACAGGATGAAGATAGTCCATTACGTCATATCAATATAGTTAAGAACAAGTTGACAGGTTGGCACGGCATGGTAAACTGTGAACTAGATTACTTGACAGCGAGGTATGAGGGATGAAGTTAACATTAGACGTAGAGAATACAGTTACGCATCGTGATGGTAAGCTACACCTTGACCCCTTTGAAGCTAACAATACTTTAGTTATGGTAGGTATGCTTACTGACAAGGGTGATGAACGCATCGTTACCTTTGACCATAGTGAGTGTGAGCCTGATGACTTTGGTCATACTGCAGTACAGGAATGGTTAGATAAGACGACTGTTCTTATATGCCACAATGCTGCCCATGATTTGCTATGGATATGGGAGAGTGGGTTCAAGTATGATGGTGATGTCTTCGACACTATGCTTGGTGAGTATATACTACAACGTGGACAGAAGGAACCTTTGTCTTTGGAAGCCTGTGCTGAACGGTATGCATTGGATACTAAGAAGCAAGATACTTTGAAGGAGTACTTCAAGAAAGGCTATAGCACTAGGGACATTCCACATGCTGAGCTTTCAGAGTATCTGTCTGCTGACCTTCATGCTACACAACAATTGTCTGACAAGTTATATGGTAGGCTATCTGAAGATATCAATACGGGTTTGCTAGGAACTATGGAGTTAACTAATAACATATGTAAAACCTTAACCCGCATCTATCAACGTGGCTTTGCTGTTGACCTTAGTAAGCTTGATGAAGTGCGACAACTGTTTGAGCAAGAGCGTACAGACTTACAAGCTGCGTTACAGAAACACATAAGGCAACTGATGGGTGACACGCCTATCAATCTAAATAGCCCGGAGCAACTGTCTAGCGTAGTATACAGTAGGCGTGTGATTGACAAGCCTGATTGGGGCAGTCGCATTGACCCCTTCATGGGGGCTAGTTCGTTTCGTACTATGGTTAACACAGGGACAGACCGTGTATACAAAACAATTGCTAAGCAATGTACTGAGTGCAAGGGAAGCGGAAGGGTCTGGAAGAAAAAGAAGAATGGTGAGAACTATGCAAAGCCTAGCCACTGTAAGGTATGTGATAGTAAGGGGTATACTCTTTCTAATACTAACATGGTGGCAGGGCTACAGTTCAAACCGCCTAGTGCTAAGTGGGCTAGTGCCAATGGCTTCTCAACCTCAAAGCAGAAGCTAGAGTTACTTGAGACTGCAGCACGTTCCAAAGGTCTAGTTGATACGCAAGACTTCCTGATAAAAGTTCGTAGGCTATCTGCCATTGGTACATACCTAACTTCTTTTGTCGAAGGTATTGAGACACACACTAAGGCCGATGGGAAATTACATGTACGGTTACTACAGCATCGTACTTCCACCGGCAGATTGTCTGGTGCAAATCCTAACATGCAGAACATGCCACGGGGTGGTACGTTTCCTATTAAGAAAGTATTTGTGTCTCGCTTCACTGATGGTAAGATACTTGAGGCTGACTTCGGACAGCTTGAGTTTCGTGCTGCTGCATATCTATCACAGGATGCTGTTGCCATTGAAGAAGTGACTACAGGGTTTGATGTTCATGCCTATACTAGTAAAGTTATTAGTGATGCAGGACAGAAGACAAGCCGTCAAGAAGCTAAGGCACATACATTCGCACCACTATATGGAGCTACCGGCTATGGCAGGACACCTGCTGAAGCAGCATACTATACCCACTTCACACAGAAGTATCAGGGTATTGCTGATTGGCATGCTAAGCTAGCTAAGGAAGCTATCAACACAGGTAAGATTGTTACACCCTCCGGGAGAGAGTTTTCTTTTCCTGATGTGAGACGTAACTCTCGTGGTAAGGTATCTCACTTCACACAGATTAAGAACTATCCTGTGCAATCATTTGCTACAGCAGACATTGTACCTATAGCATTGTTGCACATAGAAAACTTACTAACCAACATGGAAAGTTGTGTAGTAAATACTGTACATGATGACATCATATTAGATGTTCATCCCAACGAAGAAAGGAGTGTACTAAATATAATTAGTCTCACTAATAGAGACTTGATACAATTGATTGACACACGATGGGACTTGTCATTCAATGTGCCTTTGGCACTAGAAGCAAAAATCGGACCCAATTGGCTTGACACGAAGGACGTTTCGTGTTAGAACTAATAACCTTTGAAACTCAAATGATGGAGTATAATTTATGGAACTAACAACTATCGACACAAACAACTACAAAGCAATGGCTAAAGCAATGGGCATTGCAAATGAGGGTGGTACTCAACGTAAGAAGGGTAGCACTCTTGCACGACTTCGCATTAACCATTCACCTGTAATGGGTGAGGCTGAAGTTAAAGGCAAGACGGTCAACATGGAAGTTGTAGCGGGTGGCACATACAAAGTGGAAATGCCAGACGGCCCAACCTACTATGCGGAATCAATTAAGATGCGTCCTTTCCTACAACGCTTTATGTATAAGCGGTTTATACGTGGGCTTGATGGAGCAAAGAACCGTTACGTTAAGACTGTCATGGCAGATACATTAAACATTGACTTAAAGGATAACGATGGGGGCTTCAATTGTGGTAAGCCTGCAGGTTATATTGCTGACTTTAAAAGCCTACCTGAGAAGACACAAGAGTTGCTTAAGCAAATCAAGCGTGTTCGTGTAGTGCTTGGTACAGTTGAGCTTGTCAATGCTACTGATGTAAATGGTGTTGAAGTAACTACGGAAGAAATCCCATTCATCTGGGAGATTGATAACCGTGATGCTTTCAAGACTGTTGGTGCTGCCTTCACTCAGTTGGCTAAGATGCAACGTCTTCCTGTACAGCATATCATTACTGCTACTACAGAGAAGCGTACTATTCCTACCGGTGCAGTATTCTATCTACCGGAAGTGTCTCTCGATGTCACTAAGACTATGGAGCTTACCCAGAAAGAACAAGGAATGTTTACAGACTTCCTTCAGTGGGTACAGAACTACAACGAATACATTATTAATTCATGGCAGGAAAAGTCTACGCTGCGTAATGATGCTGATGATACCACAATCGTTGATGGCCTTTCTGAAATTGAGTTAGATGAAGGGGTAGCATAATGAACCATCCTGCTGAACTAGCTTTGCATCAATACATGGAGAATGCTGTCAAAGGCAAGACCACTATGGCTGACACCACCATTAAACAGGTGGCTGATGACATATCTGATGCACTTAGGCGACAGTTCGGTAGCGGTAAGACAAGGGGCGACTTCAGACTGAGAATGTCTAACGTGGGTCGCCCCACTTGTCAGCTGTGGTTCGAGAAAAATCACAAGGAAAAGGCACTGCCGTTCCCGACTACATTTATAATGAACATGATGCTTGGAGACATTGTAGAAGCTGTCTTCAAGGGATTACTAAAAGAAGCAGGAGTACCATATGAAGATGAAGGACAGGTTACACTTAGTCTGGATGATGGCACAGACATCAATGGAACATACGATATTGTTATCGATGGTGCTGTTGACGATGTGAAGTCAGCATCTAATTGGTCGTATCAAAATAAGTTTGAGTCCTATGAAACACTGGCTGCCAAGGATGGCTTCGGCTATGTAGGTCAGCTTGCCGGGTATGCTAAAGCATCTGGTAAACGTGTCGGTGGTTGGTGGGTGGTTAACAAAGCCAATGGTCAATTCAAATATGTTTCTGCTGCTAACATGGACCTTGACGAAGAGATAGGTAAGATAGAAGATACCGTACAGACTATGAAAGATAATAAGTTTGAACGGTGCTTTGAACCAGAGGAAGAAACATTTAGAAGAGAACCTACAGGAAATACAGTACTAAATAATAATTGTATATTCTGTGCGTATCGGTTTACTTGTTGGCCTACTCTTGAAGAACGTCCTGCCCTTGCATCTAAAGCAAAAGAACCAAAGATGGTTCCTTATATAACTATAGCAGAGGAGTATAAATAATTGCGTAACTATTCTGCATATAGTAGGGCACGACAGTATGGGTATCGCAGTGGGCTAGAAGTAAAGCTTTCTCAATATCTTGATGACCTCAAAGTTAAGTATGGCTACGAGAGCATTAAGATTGAGTGGGAAGACCTAGCCTACCGCACCTATACTCCAGACTTTATATTGAGTAATGGTATTATAATTGAAGCTAAGGGCTTGTTCACTGCCTCCGATAGACGTAAACACTTAGCGATAGCTAAGCAGCACCCTACTCTTGACATTCGTTTTGTCTTTGAGAATAGCAGACGTAAGCTAAGCAAGGGTGCTAAGTCTACTTACGGAGAGTGGTGTATTAAGAATAAGCTTCCATACTATGATAGAATTATTCCTAAAGATTGGCTCAAAGAAAAAGGAACAAAGACTAATCATCCAAAGCTTACACCGTTTAACGGTACTAAAATAAAAAGGAGATAGCATGACAACATATGACAAAGATAAGAAAGCTTCCGAACCTAGGAAAGAAGACTTTAATATTCGTATTCGCCCATCACTAGATGGAGATACATGGACAGGTGAGATAGATATATCTGTACTTGCTAGTATGGATGCTGACATAGACGAAGAAAGCTACAGGCAAATTATGCACTTTTGTACTATGATGTGTGCTACTGTTCCTCTTATGGAAGAAGACGAGGAAATGAGAGAGTACATAAACGATTATGTAACGTCAGAGTTTCATAGTAAAGGAGAGAAAATACTTGAGAAAAAAGTTGACACTTCCTCAGAATATGATAATGTCATTAGCATGAACTTTAAAACTGGTAAAGTAATTCATTAAGGAGATATAGACATGGCAAAGAATATACACCGTAAGCCCGGACAAGAGTGGAGACAAGCAAAGAAACCTACCGGTTGGGCTACCGCAAAGAAACTTGGAGTAGAGCATCCTACTGAGGATATGGTAAACCACCCAACACATTACAACTCAACTAGCCTTGAGTGTATTGATGCTATCATGGGGGCTACTGATGAGGGCTTTGAGTATTACCTACAGGGAAACATTATTAAATACCTATGGCGATACCGATATAAGAATGGTATACAGGATTTAGAAAAAGCACAGTGGTACTTAGCTAAGTTAATAGAAACAGAAAAGAGTAGAGCAGATGATAGTACGAGTTAAACTATTTCTTACTTTAGAAGTTGACACAGATGAGTTTCATGGCCCTGCAGATGGAGATGTAGGTATAGAATTAGAGGATGGCCTTTACGAATTCCTGCACGAACTTGAGGGGGTTGAAATTAAAAATAGTAAATCAATTACGGAGTAACTCATGAACAATATTTTACCAACAGACTACCAGAACTTCATTGCCCTTTCACGATACGCAAGATGGAAAGAAGATGAACAACGAAGAGAGACATGGAGTGAAACTGTGTCTCGTTACTTTGACTATATGACAAAGCATCTTGATGATAATCATGGCTTTAAGATTACCTCATCCTTACGAGCAGAGCTAGAGGATGCTGTACTAACACAGGAAGTTATGCCTAGCATGAGAGCCTTGATGACCTCTGGCCCTGCTCTTGATAGGTGTCATGTTGGCGGATACAATTGTTCTTACGTACCTGTAGATAGCCCTCGTGCCTTTGATGAGACTATGTATGTTCTCATGTGTGGCACAGGAGTAGGCTTCAGCGTAGAGCGTAGCAACGTAGAGAAGTTACCCACTGTTAGTGAAGACTTTAACCATACTGATACAGTAATAAAAGTAGGTGACAGTCGTCCGGGTTGGGCAAAGTCTTTAAAAGAATTGATAGCCATGCTATATACAGGGCAGCTGCCTAAGTATGATGTCAGTGAAGTTAGGGCTGCAGGAGCTAGGCTAAAGACATTCGGGGGCAGGGCATCAGGACCGCAACCGTTAGTTGAGTTGTTTGATTTCTGTGTGGAAGTATTTCGTAAGGCAGCAGGACGTAAGCTGTACCCAATAGAATGTCATGACTTGATGTGTAAGATTGGTGAAGTGGTTGTCGTAGGTGGAGTACGTAGAAGTGCTCTTATCAGCCTATCAAATCTAAATGATGACCAGATGCGTAACGCTAAGGCAGGACAGTGGTGGGAGTACGAAGGACAACGTGCCTTAGCAAACAACAGTGTCGCATATAAAGGTAAGCCTGAGATGGGAACATTCATGCGTGAGTGGATGTCTTTGTATGACAGTAAGTCTGGTGAGCGTGGTATCTTTAATAGGCAGTCAGCACAGAAGCAAGCAGCTAAGAATGGTAGACGAGATGCTGATTGGGCTTTCGGATGCAATCCATGTAGTGAAATTATACTACGCCCTTATCAGTTTTGTAATCTCAGTGAAGTAGTAGTGCGTGATACTGATACAGTAACTACACTTAAGCGTAAGGTAGCTCTAGCTACTACACTTGGTACATTCCAATCAACACTGACTGACTTTAAATATCTACGTAAGGTATGGAAAAATAATACAGAGGAAGAACGCTTACTAGGTGTATCACTAACAGGCATAATGGATAGTAAGCTTATGTCAGGTAAGTCTTCAACCAAGCTTGAGCCTATGCTAGAAGAGCTAAAAGAAATATCGGTACAAACAAATGCCACTATTGCAAAACGTCTTGGCATACCACAGTCTACCGCTATTACTTGTATCAAGCCTTCAGGTACAGTGTCACAACTTACTGATGCCTCATCAGGTATTCATGCTAGACATAACCCACATTACATTCGTACTGTTAGAGGAGATAACAAAGACCCACTCACACAGTTCCTAGTTGATGTAGGTATCCCTGCTGAGCCGGATGTAACTAAGCCTGACAGTACAACTGTATTTAGTTTTCCTATGAAGTCACCAAGGAGTGCCGTATGTAGGGTTGACATGACAGCTATTGAGCAGTTAGAATTATGGCTAGTGTATCAGAGGCATTGGTGTGAGCACAAACCTTCAGTAACAATCAGTGTTAAAGAAGACGAGTGGATGGAGGTAGGTGCATGGACATACGAACACTTTGATGAGGTGTCAGGTATTAGCTTCTTACCATTCAGTGAGCATACATATAAGCAAGCACCCTACCAAGATTGTACTGCTGAAGAATATAAAAGTATGTTAAAACAAATGCCCAAACAAATTGATTGGGATAAGCTACAGGAGTTTGAGAAAGAAGATACAACATCAGGTGGCCGTGAACTTGCCTGTACTGCCGGAGTTTGTGAAGTAGTAGACTTAACCGCAACTTAATAGTAACAACAGAAGGAAACGTACAATGAAAAATCTAGAGCCAAGTACTGCTAACCGTAAGAAGTTTGACCTTGACCTTGAGTATGGTAAGGTACGAGAGAAACTTGTGGCGGACATGTTACAGGATAAGAAGATTGAAGTTAAGTCAGAGAGAGACGTATGGCAACGTACAGGTAACATTGCTATTGAGTATGAGTCATACGGCAAGCCAAGCGGTATCAATGCCACTGAGTCTGACTATTGGTTTCATAACCTGTGTATAGGGGAGGAAGTATTCGCAACACTTGTGTTCAATACAGATAGCCTTAAGCGTATCATAGATGGACTAGACCGTAAGAGGTCTGTGTCTGGTGGTGACCACAATGCATCTCGTATGTACTTGTTAAACCTTCAGAAGTTATTTTCATCTGACGTAGTTAAAGCATTCAAGGAGGGTGGGAAAAGTGCTAAAGCAACCACAGAAAAGCAAGCTAGTTAATCCCGGTTCAGCTAATGCAATAGTAGACTTACAACGTGAACTAGACGAATGGATAGAAAGGAAATATAAAGGAATGAAGTTTTCAGAATATGAGGAGGCAGCAATTGCTACTGCTATTTATCCTTCGACACATAAGATTCTGTATCCTGCGCTAGGCATGGCAGGTGAGGCAGGCGAGGTAGCTAACAAAGTAAAGAAGCTAATTCGTGATGGTGTAGAGAAAGCACCCGATACATGGCGACATGATATTGCTGCAGAGATAGGGGATGTGCTTTGGTATTGTGCTGCACTAGCAAATGATTTGAACATACCACTAGCACAGATTGCTGCACAAAATAAAGAGAAGCTAGAGGCACGTAAAGAACGTGGCACTCTAGGCGGTGCGGGAGATACAAGATAAATGGAATGTTATCAGTGCAGCGAAGCCCTCATTTGGGGAGGGGACCACGACTGTGAAGAAGGGGAAAGTGTGGAAGAAGATACACACGCAGTAGTAAGTAACTTTACCTGTCCTAACTGCAACAGTTTTACTTTAGTTTATCATTCATAGGAGAACAACATGACACAATCAGAATCAAGTATGCTATCTGTCTTAAGATTAAAGGAAGTACATGAGTTGCTTACTAGGCAACGTCAGCTAGCTCGACAGGGCATTAGCGTCAGCACAGCTAACATGCGAGAGATTAGGGGCATTGCGTTAGACTTGATTGACGTATCATTTGAAATTCATGAAATAGTAATGTCTCATGAGCCTACCCCGGACAGTTCGTACTAGTAACGCTTGGCTAAGAACTTAGCTAGCTCTGTAGCTCTCAGATAATGATTTACATTTTCCTCTTCTTCAACCATTTCTAGAACCGGCTTGCCGTACTTTTCTTTATAGTAATTATCTATGAGTCGGGTCTGGTTATTTGTTAGCCTACCATATTTTGCTCTATCAAACGGTGTAGATGCAATGCCCTTATTCTGTGCGTCTATAGATGCCTCTACTGTAGCAGTTTCTGTAGCTATGCTACGATAAAGCTTCATCTTATTTCCAAAGGCAACACGTTTCTGTGTGTCGGATAAGTTTTTGTAACGGGGTGATTCAACAAAGTCTCCCATATACTTTTCAGATAATCTTCCTAAGTTTTTATTAACAAAGGCATCTGCTGTCTTATCACCTGTCTTACCACCTACTGTATAGCGTTCAATGCCTAGTCTTACTAGCTCATTCTCTACAGCATTTCTGGTAGCTTCCTTACGTGGCACACCTATCTGGCCTGCTAGTGGTGACATACGATAGACATCTTGCTCACGAGTAGGGCTTTCCATTGCGGGTAGTAGCTTAGCTGCCCCCGGCAAATCCTTATACACGTTATTTCTAAGTGCTGAGAAGAACCTTTCGTCTATGCCCACACCGTTTACAGGCTTAGCATCTCTTAATACAGCAGCTTCTGTGTCGTAGGAAGCTTGAATGTCTCTGACCACTCTTCCCGGAGTAAGGAAACCTGCTCCTAGAGTTGCTATGTAGCCACCCAATAACTCACCAACACGTTCTGTGCTAGGTGTATCTGTTCCATCACCTGAGATAGCAGAAAACGATTCCCCAAAATTATCAAGTACATAAGAGCTAGCCCCTGTACGAGATTGTACACCAGCTACTGTTGAAAGCACCTCTTTAATATTAGCTGAAGCCCCATCACCATTGCCATATTTAACAAATAAATCTGCAACGGCAAGGTAAGGAGCGAGAGGGAAGAAGGGACGCAAGTCTCCTATCGTACCATCTTCTGCACGATACTCATAAAACTTTACGTCTTGATTGTCTGCTCTATAGTTTATTGCTGCTGCAAATGCTGCAGTACCCATTGTTGATTTAGCAATTGATTCACGAGATTTTTGTGCCTGTGCTACGGCCTTATTATTTAACTCTGTCTTTTTTCTTATGTCTGTAGCAGCATTGGCTAGAGATTTAAAATCTGTACGAGTTGCCTTACGATACATAGAACTTATAACAGTGTTTGCTCCACCAACAGGAGAGAAATCATACTGAAATTTTAATGCATTGACCATGAATCTTGCGAAAGGAAATGCTCCTGTGCCTATAGGTCCACCCAATGGGCCTACAGCTTCAGTAAACTTAACAAACTTTGCAGCAAGTGTATTGCCATCTGGCATTTTAGTAAACGTAAATTCTAGCGCATCATCTATAGAGTCAGCCAACACGGATGAAGGCAATTGTTTTCCTGCTATCATCATCTCGTCTAAACTTTTAAACTGGTTTGCTCCAACGGGTTTGTTTACTATAATTCCTGCCCGTCTTAGTTTTTTATCTATGCTATCAACGAAGACACCCCGCCTAAAAAATAAATCCTGAGCTATGTTAAGTGAGTTCATGTTACGGGCAAATGCACTGAGCGTTTCATCATCTGAAACTTCTTGCAAGGTCTTGTCCATTCTTGCAGCAAGGTTTCTGTTATGCCGTAGCAAGTCATCAGCAAGAGATGTTGTGTTTGTAATCTGTGTTAGCCTACTAAGCTTACCAAAGCTATCGGTAATTATATCTTTTATATTGCCAGAACCAATAGCTTTATTTCCTGTCAAGGCTGCATCCGCACCACGAGACATTTGATATATCGCTGACTCCATAGAATCTGCAGCAGTCTGCATAGTAAGACGCATCGCTCCTGTAGCTATGTTACGTATAGTAGTAGCAGGACCTGATACCATCAGTGCCCTTCTTTCTCTGTCTGCACGGTAGTAAAATTGTTGTAGCCTGCCCATAGGACCTGCAATTTTCTCTGCACTCGAAGAAGCTTTCAAGATGTCTTCAAGAACCGGGTCAATCCTACCTAGTCTTTTCATAATCTTACCAACTTGACTAGCAGTACTTAATATGGAACCTGCATCAGAGTAAGATGCTCCCATAGCATTTGCAAATTGTTCTACGCTCAAACCTTCACGAGCTATAGCCCCCTCTAAAGCATCATCAAATTTGTCAGACCCTACGTCCAACGTCTTAAGAAGGCCGGACTCTCCTGTAAGAAGGTCTTTAGTTCCTTCAGCTATTTCTTTTGAAGACTTACCTTGAACAGACTTTAACCTTTTTATTACAACATCCCCAATAACTTCCATAGCTTTGGTATCTTCATCTACCATTTTAACTAGCTGACCGTTACTGGCTAAGTCAGACACAACATTAGTAACTACCTTGCCTACTCTTTTCATAAGCTCAGTATTAAAAGTTATTTGTGCAAGCTCCGACACATTATCACCAAGATTTTCAAGAGCTTTTTTACCATCGTTCAAATCAAAGATACCATTAACTGTATCTTTAGTAGCCTCATCAGATAGTGCTGATGCTAATTCTCCTTGCTCTTTCTTAGAACGAGTTTTATATTCTTTCTCTATTAATTTTTGCTTTAACCTTTGACTACGAGCACCACCCCTTATGTTATTTAAGCTCAGCCCCCCGGATAATTTGTAACCAAGCCCACCAAAAACTAGTCCCAGTCCTCCCACCACAGCAGCCTCTCCAAAGTCATACCCATCTGGAACTTCAATTTCGTCATATGTCATCTTTTGAGAAAGGTTAGCAGTTTCTTGTAGCCCTAAGTTTTGAACAACTCCTAATCCTGTCTCTGCTACAACACCTCCGGCAGCAGTCTTACCCGCTGTTGTCCCTAACATTTTCTTAAGTGTGTATTTTTTTAATTCTTTTTCTCCGGCTTTCTTACCGCCTGTTTTAAAGGCTTCGAGTACGGCACGAGTAGCTAATTTTCTAGCAACAAACCCTGTACCAAATCCAATGTAGCTAAGTGGGTCTGTTGCAATAGCCCAACCAAATTCTTTCATAGCACTAAGTGTTCCTGTACCGCCATCCTCATAGAATGCAGGAAGTTTTTCTGCTTGATTGTATAAGTAACCAAATCTTTTGCGGTCATCTATGCTTGCAGTACGTAGATAGTCTACCTGTTGCCCAAGGTCAATTGTGTTCCATTCAAAGTCTCTTGTGTGGTGAAGGAAGCGTTTAACATAATCATAGTTTGATTCACGTTCTTTTTGAACACCCATACTATTTTTATTATCGTCCCCGTACTCCCGCAGTAGTTCCATGTAGTCTTCGTCACTAGCTAGCTTACTAAAGGAAACTTGAGCATCCTCATCTGTTTCTTTTATTTCAAAAGTATCTGCAGTTGTTGGCTCTGGCAACTTTTTTGTTGTAGAAAGCTTTGGTGATTCTTCTTCTACTATAAAGTTTTCTGAACTATCTTCAAATTCTTTCCAAAAAGAATTAGGCTCCTCTTTTACAGCAGGCTTTGAAGGCTCTTCTATAGGGAGCTTTTGAATCTCTTCTTCTGTTGAAAAGTTTTCTGAGGTGTCTTCAAACTCTTCCCAAAAGGACTTAGGATTATTTTGCATACTAAATTTCTCTTAACTTATAATTAAGAATTCTTTGGTGGAATTGGCATATCTTTATCAGCTAGTAGTTCTTGTACGATAAATGGGTTACCCTTGGGCCGCCCGCCAGCAAATGTTGCTATGTCTCTATACCTTTTTTCTAGAGATTGACTCACTGGTTCATCACCGTCTAAAATTTTATCTAGCTCTTCTCTATTTTTAGTGGATTGAGCTAAGGCTTCTCTAGAGTACACAGAATTTTTATTTTTATCTAGTTGTTTCTCTGCAGACTGACCGCTAGCCTCTTCCTTCAAGAATTTTGCTCTGTCTTTAGGCGACAAACTATTTAACATTTCTTCCCGCTCTTTAGCCGCAAGCTCTTCCTCGGCTTTTTTATTTTCAGCAGCAAGCGCAGCCTTGGCTTTTTTATTTTCAGCAGCAATGCTTGTGGCAAACTCGTCCGCAGTCCTTTGGGGCAGTAGCCTGTCAATACTTTCAAGATACTTTGTTAGTTCTTCACCTTGAAGATTGGCTACCGCATATGATTTGTAAGATTCAGCAAGTTTAATTTTGCCTTGTGGAGACAGGGCCTTACCCTCTTGTATAGATGCTATGCTAGCTTCTGGGTCTAAAAATCTTTCATGTATTTTTGTCTTGTCTTTATTTAAAAACATAGGGTCTATTTTTTTCAGTTCCGGCAGAGGGGGGTCACCCGGAAGAGCCCCTGTATTATTTTCCTCAGCTAGCTCAGCACCAATCCTATCTACCTTTGCCATAAATTCTGGTCCTTGGTTCCTAGCCCAAGTGTCTTGGACACCACCAATACCACCTCTCATAGCACCCGTTTCATCATAAATAATATTTCGAATGGTGTAATCGTCAATCTGGTCTATAGCATTGTTATAGAATGCCAATACCTCCGTCCCTTCTTCCCTCTTTCCTGCAATGGTACCAGTTGCTGTACCGTCTGCTAAAACTTTATAGTTCATACCTGTTACTAGCCTTGCTACTTGGTTTTTGTATCCGGTATCTATATTATTAACGGTAGAAGAATCTCCAGAAGACCTACTTATATCTGCCGTATACGCTTTAGCAGCACTTCTTAAAGACTCATATTCAGCTGTTTTTTTAACATACTCAGGAGTACCTACTGTTAACTTTGCTAGTTCACTCTCCATCCTTAAAAACCCCGCTTGGAAAGTTTTTTCTACGGTATCGTCTTGCATACCTCTGAAAATATTAACAGGTGTGTCCGCTGCCATTATGCCAGAGTCCACTCGTTCGCTAGAAGGCAACAAACTTTCTACTTGCTCTGTTAAATTTTTGCTAACAGCTTTTTCGTCTCTACCAAACCCTAGCGTAGTTAAAATACTAGGAGCTTCCTTGTAGGTAATATCAGGTGCAGACACACTAGTTTTAATATCTTCATATGCTTGCTCTCTTGTAAAGTCTGCATAGTCTTCTAATTTAATATTGTCAAATTTAAACATGTCGTTAATATTATAGGTCCTGTCAGCCATTCTATTATCATCTAATCTAGCAAGATATGTTTCAACAGTATCTGCTGACCCACCAATAGCTTTGTAAGCAGCTAAAGCTTTAACTGTGCTACCACCAAACTCTGTAACTAATCTGTCGTAGCTTTTCTTTGCCCGTTTAGTTTCATCCTCCGCAATATCTTGTTTCTGTGCCTGCCGAGTCTCCCAAAAACTTCGAGCTCTAGTCATGTCTTTATCTCTTTTGTCCATAGCATCCGTCATAGACTTGTCTACACTCGTAGCTAACCCGCTTGCTAACCCTGTTCCAAATGAACCGCTAAATAATCCCATTAGTCTCTCCTTGCCATTAAGCCGGAAGGCTCTTCTTTAATTTCTTGTTGTACTTCATCATCATCATTTTTAATTGTAGCTTCTAAGTCGGTTTCATCCAACACCTCTTCATACTGAGAAGCAAACTTAGCAAGTAACGAGTCTCTAGTTTTAGGATTTTTTTCTTCTAAGCCTTTGTCATATTCTATCTTAGCACTATCGCCAAGCAACATAAGCATTTCCATTATCACAGGTAGTGCAAGCATGCCGGTATCTATACTATGTACTCCCTCCATAACATTTGCCATTTGCATAGTGTTAGCAAGTGTTGTTACGGGTACACCCATCTCAAGTATGTCTACCGCCTGCAACATAAAATCTTCAGAAGACATGCTCTCCATATAAAAATCTAGCACCTCATCTACAGTACTATACTGTGGTGCATTTTGCCACGGCCTACCACCTAATTCAGCAGTAAGAGATTGTCCCGGAACAGGGCGGTCAAAAGTTGGTTCTTCAGTCAGTAAGGCCATTAATTTCGTTCCTATGTTTTCTAATAACTTTAAGCTGTTTAGCTACACGAACTGCAGGATTGCTTACGTCTAGTCCGGTACTAGTATTTTTTGAGATGCGTCCTAACAGACCAGTACTCTTAGCTGAAGTTTCTTCCTTCATGTTTTCAATATCCATATTGATATATACAGCTGCTGCTGGATTACCGGGTCGAGACATTATGATAGTTCCTTTTTATTTAAGTTACTTTTGCAGATATGCAGAACCTAGAGTACCAATTAAGTTACCAATAGCTGTTCCTGCAGCACTACTAGCTGCTTCTTGTGCAACTTGCTGTCGTGTAGCAGCATCAAGGTCTGCAATAGCCATTGCACTAATACGGTCTTGAGCATTTTCAGCAGAGGTCCATGCCCACTCCATAGTATCTCCGTACTGTTGCCACAAATTAGCATACGCTTGATTAGATATGGCCAATACACTTTGTGCATTTATTTCGTTAGCCCGGTTAATTGCCGTAGTATCTGCGGTAGCAATCTGCCTACGCCAAGTAGCATTACTCTGAGCTATAACCATTTGGTTCTGAGCATTAAATTGGTCACGTTGATTGTTTACTTCGGAGTTAAACTTTTCCATTGAGTTTGTTTGCCCGGCATTAAACTGTGCCTGTCCGTTGGCTTGAGTAGTATTAAACTGAGATACATTATTTGCAAGGTTAGAAAAGAATTGGTCTACTTGATTTTGTGAAGAAGCATTAAACTGGCTTGCTGCATTTGCTGCTGCTTGGTCAGTTAGTAGACTCTGAGTACGAGCCTGTGCTTTAAACATATCTGTTTGTTGTTGGTTAGATAAGTTAGCTGTATCCATTTGCATAAAGTTCTGAGCATTCATTACAGACGCTTGCTGACGATTGCTTAAGTTAGCCATGTCCATTTGAGATAAGGCTGCAGCTTCTGCCATAACAACACCTTGTCTATTTGACAAGTTATTAAGATTTAAAGTATTAGCAATACGACTATTCTCAAGAGCAACTTGTTGTTCCGCAGTAAAGTTCATGTTTGCTACATCAGCAATCCTACCTGCGTTTTGTACACGTGATTGAAAAGCTTGGTCAAACTCTTGACCCATAAACTTTGCTCTTTGTTCAGCTGCAATCATAGCACGTTGTTGCCGGTTTGACAAGTTCTGTGTTTCAAATTGTGCTTGAATAGATGCATCCGCTTGTGCAATTGGTAAGGCAGATTCCATAGTGGCTTGAATAATAGCCTGTCCTGCTAAGCTAGATGCTCCTAAACCTCGTGCAGCCATTGCGGA
>ENA-OSJC01001716-OSJC01001716.1-marine-metagenome-genome-assembly--contig:-NODE-1716-length-17495-cov-13.116202_pt1 | contig 17495 bp, 30 predicted proteins | sample MGYA00237885_ERZ534234 | MGnify/ENA primary metagenome ERZ534234 (study PRJEB26413, sample SAMN06343907) | marine metagenome | isolation source: coastal waters | place: Atlantic Ocean: West Antarctic... | reverse complement strand
AATCTGTAGTGTCAGATGGATGTAATCTTAAAAAAGAGGTTGAATCAAAATTAGTTGTTACTTGATCTTTTGTAATTTGTACAACACCCCCCGATGAGATGCGCATTCTTTCTGTTGTCAGATTTGTAACTCCACTTGTTGTTTCAAAAGCCATGTAGCCTTCAGGAGCACCATTTCCACCTTCTGCTCTACCTGATATTTGTGCATATCTAAAAAACGTTGAATCAGAAGTTCTGCCGAGTCCTCCCATCGAAATAGTTCCTCCATTGTTAGTGCCTTGTGTATTTGTACTAACGTGAAGATTACCAAAATCTCTATAATCTCCTCCTGTTGCAATTTCTGTGCTAGCAATTATAGCTAGTTGTGCTTCGTCAGGCTGATCAGTTCCAATTCCCACTTTACCGTCTGATAAAATGGTCATTCTTACAGAACCGTTATTTGTTCCAAAGGCTATTTGTTCTGAATCTATTTGTAAATTACCATAATCTCCAGTCGCTCTATCGTATGCTTGGATGTAACTTAATGTTCCCGGTGCAATTTCTACACCGTGTTGTCCCGTTCCTTCTGCAACAACAAATTTATTTAATGGATTTGTAGTTCCAATTCCAACGTTGCCACCTAAAGGATTTAAGAATAATTGATTTGCATTTGCAGAGTCAAATCTTTGCGATTGTAGGTAGGTGTGTCCCGTGTTAGAAATATAGCCAATAGAAAGTCCCGTTTGCCCATCAGTTCTAGATAAGTTAATACCATTACCAGCAGTTCCCAATGCAGGTATTCCCACTTGCCCAGCCGTTCTTACATCTAGTTTACCATTAGGCGAATCAGTTCCAATTCCCACATTACCACCCGATGAGATGGTGAGGGCTGTGTTTAAAGAATCACCGGAATTTGTAGAAAAACTTAAGTCAGATTTTAAAGTGCCGGCTTGTGTTATTTTAGCCGTAATTTCAGCGATCATTGTTGCCGATGATGTAGCACTGTCAGATGTTGAAAAGTCAAACTTTCCAAAGTTGTTTACGGCTTCAGTTACTTTTATGCGAACACGTCCATTAGTGCCACCACCTACTACTATTTTTTGTCCAGGAGAAGTAGTTCCAATTCCTACTAAACCACCCGATGTGATGGTGAGTTTATCACTAAAACTCCCTCCAGATGTTTGTATAGTAAATGCACCTGCTGCATTTAATCCAAAAAATGCGCTTTGAGTTGAATTTTGTAATTTTTGAAAAATACTGGTAGCAGTTGATGAAAGGATTAACATTGATGAAACAGATGAGCTTAGGGTTATAACGCCCGTTGGTGAAATAAATAATGCATCAACATTAGTATCAGCACATCTTATTGTAAATTCATCATTATTTTGATCAAACCTACCTGCGGTTACATTCCAATTTCTATTACCTGTAGTATTTACTAATTTTAAGCCCTTATTTTCTGTTGTTCCTGCGTTTGCTTGAGTTATTGTTAATAGTTCACTAACGGCAACACTACTACCAAAAGTAGCAGTTCCTGTAGTATCTAAACTACCTGTAATTCCTAAAGAACCTGTAATTTCAGCTGAACCTGTAAATATTCCATCCCAAGAACCTGAATCAGGAATTTCTGATTCTAGTACTGTGATACGGGAGGAGTTGTCAACTATTGAGGAAGCATTATTACTTATTGAGACATTATTATTATCGATTTGGGATTGAACATTATTCCCATTTATGCTTAAGGAACCTGTAATTCCTGCAGTTCCAGAAAATTGTCCACTCCAACCAGACCCAGTTATTAGAGACCCATCTCCACTAAAAGAACCTGTAAATGAACCTGTAAGGTTTGATGTGAATCCAGTGGGGTTATCTATTCTCATTATGTTATTTTAATTATAAATATTAATTATATTATATTTTATCCTTCTAATGTTTCAATTCTCGTTGTTAAACCATCAATTAAAGATTTTTGTGATTCTATGATGGTTTGTTGTTCTTGGATTGCAGCCGTTAATAAAGGTACTATTTTGCTTTGATCAATACCTTGATAATTGGGTGTTCCGTCTTCATTTAATGCGTCCTTTTCTCCGCTTATGGCTTCGGGTATTATTTCTGATACTTCATGCGCAAGAAAGCCGTCAACCGTTTTATTTGCTTCTATTATAAAATTAAACCTACTAGGCTTTAATTGGTTAACCCTAGATAAAGCATCTGTTATAGGTGTTACATTTTCTTTTAATCGATAATCTGATGTTGTGTTATAAGATGTTGATGAACCTTGCGTCGTAATACGACCAACTATATTACTTGAATTATTGCTAAATACTATTTGATTTCGTGAGGATGTAGATGCAACGGTACACACAATTGGGGTATGATTGTTTAAACTAGCATCACCTACTTGTAAGCAGTAAATACTAGTTGAATCAAAATCAGTTGTTCTACGGATCATAACTTGATTAGGTATTTTTACATCACCACCCGAATCAATGATAAGTCTTCTAGTGCCTCCTCCCGTAGCGATAGCAAAATCGGCTTCTGATCTAATACAAAATTGAGAGTTAGTTGTCGGAGCATTTAGCAAAGCATCAGCAACCCCAAAATAACCTCTAGTAGTTCCAACAGATCTTACCTGAAAATACGTTGATGTAGCGGATGTAGTATCTTGTATTATATGACCACCAGAACCAACAGTTAATCTTGTTCCATTACCTCCAGTATAGCTATAAAATTCAAGATCTGTACCATTAGCAACGGTTACGTTTCCAATTGCCCATTTATTAACCCCACTTACTTGAGTTTGTAGCCAAGAATAACTATCTGTTCCATTTATGGTTAAGATTGGTTGAGATGACGTACAAGTGATTGTTGTTTGTCCCGTAGATGCAATCACTAAGTTTGAAACAGCGTTAGTATCATCATTAAAATAAAATCCCGATGAACCACCCGTGAGGATTAAAGCATTACTTTGTCTTCTAATTGAAGCAGCACCTGCAAAAGCAGCGCCATCCGCAAATATTATACTTTTTGCAAAAGTAGCATCACCCCCCGAGGAGATGGTGAGTCTATCTGTCCAAGTTCCGCTTTCATTTGATTGTATTTTAAAAATACCCGAACCAACTGATTGTCGATAAGTGTCATTAGTGCTTGAATTTTCAGCACCTATATAAAATTGTCCTGCTCCGACAAACATATTGTCTCTTGCGGTAACAACATTAGCACTTGTATTTCCACTAAAAGTAGCAACACCCGCATAAGAAATAGTTAAAGCAGTGCTTGTCCCATTACCATTTGTAAATAATAAATCATTATTATCAGAATAAATAGCATAAGGATTACCCCCACTATTTTGTATTTTAATACCACCACTTGATGAATTAGTACCTTGTATATGTAGTTTAGCACTAGGCGAAGCAGTTCCAATTCCCACGTTGCCACTCCCTGCATTAATGAAAGAATTGGCATTAGGTCTACTATCAAATCTAATCACGCTTACGCCGCTTTGTTTTAAAGATAAATCAGTTCCTGTTGAGGTAGGACCTATATAACCTTGTTCTACATTGTTAACTGAAAAACCTATTTCTCCATCTACATCTAGAAGTCGATTAGGCGAAGTAGTTCCAATTCCCACGTTGCCCCCCGATGTGATACGCATTCGTTCTACGGGTGCTGAACTGTTTGAGGTGGCAAAGGTTAAATGTGCCGTATTACTTGAAATTATTTTTTCTCCCGCTATATATGCTAATATGTCATTAACTTGTGAGTTTGCAGCGTTAGTATTTGCAAAGTTTATTTTTCCAAAAGGTAAATTATCAGAGGCTAAAGTACCACCAATTCTTAATTCTCCTGCAACATCTGAGGTAGTTTTAATAATATCTACATTACCACTAATATTAATTTTACTTGACCCCTCTGTAATAATACTATCCCCAATTACCTCTCCACCTGTTGTCCATTTTGTAAGGGTTCCTGTTGTTCCTGTACCTGTTATAGCCCCAGAATCTGCGGCATCAACCCATTGTGAACCTGAAACTGTAGAGGAAAGTACTTGACCTACAGTTCCCGAAGAACTTTCCTGGTCTTTGAATGAACCAGATAAAGATATACTACCTGTAATTTGAGAATCTTCTTTGGATTTAAAACCTTTGCGTATAATAAATTCATTTGCCATATTGTGTTCCTTTTTTCACTGTCCAAAAGGTAAGTATAAGTATTAATTTTTTAATTTTAAACCACATTAACAGAAATACCACCAGTAGCTCTTAATCTGGCAGTACCTACTCCTACTGTTGTTGCTGGAGTCCATTCAATTACATTTAAAGCATTAGTTCCTCCAGAAATACATTGTGCAGACCATATAAATCCTGGTTCATAAGCAGATCCAGTAGGTTTTACAACAATTTTAGAGTTAGCATCTACTGATTTATTTCCTTTAGCTAAAGGAGCAACACCAGAATAACCTCCATTAACATTAGGTAAAGTTTCGAAAGTAAAATAACCAGACCCAGTACCTGGAGGATTAGCAGTGGGTGATTCTTCATATGAAGCTGAAGGAAATATAAAATTAAAATTAGTTTCTCCTGTAATTTCATCGGTTATTAAAACTCCCTCTGCTAATTGAGATGCAGTATATAATGCCATAATATAATTTTATTATAAATATGCAAAATTTTTAAAATAAATTTGGAATTGTAAATTATTGTTCGTATATTGTATGTATGAATAAGGTAGAAATACTTAAGGAAGATAGTCTAGAAAATTTTATGGATGAGGAGCATCTAGTAGCTGTATTTACAACTAGTGGGTGTAGAAAATGTATATCAGTTCTCCCTAAATTATATGAGGCAGGTGAACATCTTAAAATTGTAGTTGTAGATAGTGATGTGCATGTTAAATCTATGTCATACTATCCAAGAGGGGCATCATTTTATCCTACCTTAGCGTATTTTAAAGAAGGAAAATTTATTAAAACTGTCTCTACGGAAGACATTAAAGGAAAAAGATTATGGAAATAATATATTTTATACTAGGGGTAGTATTTGCAATATCTGTGTATGGTGTTGTAGTAGTGCAAAAAGTTAAAACATCATATTTGGAGGTATTAGATACTCAAGAAAAAATGAGAATAGATGTTACAAGTTTTATTACTGATATCAATTCTAAGGTGAATAAATCACTTGAGGATACAAATCAAATAAAAGAAGAGTTAACTACAGATTCTTATAAAGGCTTTTCAGAATTAAGTAAACAATTTTTGGGTTTAAAAGAATTAACAGATTTAACATCTCATAATTTTATAACACACAAGTCACAAGCAGATAATCAGAATTCAAAAATACTTAGTAGTATTACTGCTTTAAAAAGACATTTAAAGAGCATGAATCAAGATCCAAATATGCTAAATAGATATTGAACAAATAATGTAAGGTGATGAAATAGGCAGACATGCCCTCCTGTCTCGAGGGTGAGGAAAAATGCAATAAACGGAAAATATAGGATTGACCACAAATTAATTGTTGTTTTTTGGCTAAGCACCTCGTGGTGGTTCGATTCCACCCCTTACAGCTAATATATGAGAGAACAAATTATACAAGCTATAAAAAAAGTATTTGATCCGGAAATACCCGTAGATGTCTATGAGTTGGGGTTAATATATGATATTACGATTTTACCGGCAAATGACGTTCATGTATTAATGACCTTAACATCTCCGGCATGTCCGAGTGCAGAGGAAATACCCGATGAAATCAAGCAAAAAATTTTAGAAATAGAGGAAATAGGAGAGGTAGATGTTGAATTAACTTTTGTACCTCCATATACAGCAGATATGATGAGTGAGGAAGCAAGGCTTGAGTTAGGATTTATGTAATATAGTTAGAACCAATTAATAAACCATTTAATTGATTTAACAATAACATTATCAAATAATATATTTTTTTCTCTACAATGACAATATTCGTTACATTGACACTTACCCCCCCATCTACATAAGCATTTACATTTCTTCATATTTTTAATGATAAATATACCAGCTTACTTACTACACACCACACAATCTAAATACGTATATACGCTTATTGCATATCTATTGCGTAAATATCACCTCTTTCCTCCCAATATTTATACCCCTTATTATCAAATAGGGAAAATATTTTTTCAGTATAAATATCAGGGTCATCCGATCTTGTATGCTCACACTTAATAAATGTAGGTCGAACATCCCAATTATAGGCATTTAAGATTCTAAAATCATGTCCCTCGGTATCAACTTTTAAAAAATCAAGTAAACGAATCTTATTTGTATATATTAGTTCATCTAAAGTAATTTTTTGAACTTCTTTTTTAAACAAAAATGAATCCGGATGATTATTTTCTCTAATAATCCTTTCCATTCGATTTTCAAATCCTTTCCTTAAAAAACCACTTATACCTTTAATCCACTCATTTTCTTTATTATTGTTACAATAATCAATAAATTCTTGGCTTGGGCCATAAAATGTTTCCTTACCTCTACTATCACTAATAGCGATATCTAATACCTTAATATTAGGATTTTTATTATTAGAGAAAAGTTTATTAAAGTGTATAGGGTGAGGTTCACAAATTATACCCCTCCAATTAAAATCTATTAAAGTATCAAAATCCGCGGCACCTACCTCAATAAATGTCTTCATATTTTTACTAACCAACCCCACATTAAACCTTGGGATATACGATTGCGAATAGTGCCGTGATCACCAACAGAGAAACAATAGTTAAAATCATTTAATATGAGTTGATTCCTATTTTCACGTTTATCACACAAGTCATCTATATCCAGAATCTCGTACGTGTCTTTAAAATAATTAAATTTCATATGCGGTTGGATGAGGGTGGATTTTGACCAGCTAATCGATCCTCATCCCATACTGGAGAGGTCTTTATTTTGCCACTATTTGTAAACGGCATGATTTCATTAGTTCCGTAAGAATAAACTGGACCTATGTAGGGAAGAACGCGGAATGTTTGTTGACAACCTTTTGCGGCCAAACTTGGTACAATTAATCTACGCTCACCATCAAAGGAACGAAAATCACGTTCGGTACATCGATTCCATTTGTCTCTAATAGGGGAATATACCTCCATAACTGCTGTTCGGTCAAAGTCCATATGCATTTCTTGCATAGGTGAACCTCCTCTTTTTTCCGCACTCATATTTTATTAAAATATTTGTTTTCTATTTTTTCCTCTACCTCTTCTTTGGAATACCATCTTCCTTTACCTCTATCATCATACTCGGGATATGTGATATTTCTTATTACCCAAAAATCTTTATTTTCTGTTTCTCCTGTATCCCCGAATGGAGAAGCTTCACCTACTATCTCATAAATGTGCTTGTTTGTATATGAGGGGGGCATTTTAAACTTTGTACCTATCTGTAAATCCATAACCTTTATTTTTTTAATCATGCCGTAAATATACGCACAAGAGATGGGGAAGCCAAGCCTCCCCACATATGTTTTTTATTTATTTGCACTTTCCTGATATAAGGCATTCCGCTGCCCATCCATCAACATAAGCTTTACATTTATTGTCATATACTATCCCATCTGGGGAGCAAACTGGTTTATATTCCTCTGTACATATAACAGCTTGAACATAATCCCTTCTTGCACAAGCGGGGTTAAATATTTCACCCCCACATCCTATTAAAATAATGGAAAATAAAACTAAAATCACTAAAACTAATACTTTTTTCATTTCTTACTGCACTTTACTATATTTTCCTTCTTTTATTTGGTATTCTAATCCACTAGTGTTAACCCACTTATTTCTATCTTCTTTTGGATCTGGGTGATTATTATTTCTGATATATGAGATACTTCCATCAATTTCCATCACCTCGTATATATCTCCTTCACCAAATGATTTTCTATACTTTAATCCTACTTTTATCATAGCTATCTATTTTTTATATGGTATAAATATACGGGAAAAATTTTACTTATCCAATTATATTCATATATATTGTTAATAGGAAACTATTATTTCTCCTAAATTCCAACTAGGTATATACCATTTGAAATTGTTGGGTTTAAGGAATTCGTTGATTACTTTAGACTGCATTCCTAAGGAATTGCCCGTAATTACCTTACAACTAAAAAATTCATCAACTGCTTGCATCATTACAAAATTCTCTACCGCCAATAGTGCATCTGAATGACTCATACCATGTAAATCGATCTTATTCATTATATATCCATTTTCTTTCACTATTTAGGGTAAAGGAACCGATAAAATCCTTACCTTTTGACCATTCCTTAGGACCTATGAGAGATAAAAACGGATTACCATCTTTTCCTGTATATAAATGATATGTTTCCCCTATTACGGGTTCGAAACTGAAATTAGCTTTATATACTAAATCATTCCATTTAAATTCCTCTACTAACTTATTGTATTCCTCTTTGAGTTGATTAAACTTAGCGGAAAATTGTTTATTAACCTTATTAACTCCTGTACCTTTCCAAAAACTAATATCCTCTACTTTAATTGCTGGTGCTGAGGTGTTAGTTCCGTACGGTAAGATATTAGCGTTATAACCATCCTTATCATTGTGAACTATATTGTCGGGTTTCTTTTTATTCATTTTATTATATATTTGTATATATCTTATCGATGGCAAAAATTTTGCGTATATATTTTGTCGATGTAAGAGTGGGAGAGCGTGCCATGCAGCCACCCACATCCCCTTTCTCATATATACACGCGCGATGGATACCAACGTACGTGGGCATTATTACCGCATATATGCGTGCGTACGCCGCCCACCCTATTATATTATTACCGTATCATATCTACCCTATATTATACCAACATCTTTATAAATACAGTACGCGTAAGTATTAATTAGTTATAGACGCGGTCGTAACCTCGTACCGACAACGATATTATCTTCACATGCCACGTACCATTTGTAGTTACATATTCCGGTATTGGCTGGGTTGTTATGTTATTTGCCATGCTGCTCGTTAATTTCCTTGAATGAATCGAATTCTACCAATGTATCTTTGATCATTTTCATGCTCTTAACCAATTGTCCAGCATCTGTTTCACCTGCTTGGTGTCTTTCATCTTGTCTACCAAACCGATATGCCATCTCAATGATTGAATCGATTGTATAACCTTTAATATTGTATTGCTCGTATTCCTCTATGTTTATGCTCATAATTCTATACCTACAATTTCCTTTTTAACTAATATACTAGGATTAACGGTGAACTTTTCTCCATTACGTCCCTCAACTATCACCTTGACCCTATTTACCTTAATAACTTTAAATGAGGCATTACGCTCAACCATTTTGGGATGATGAATACCAACGTACTCACCGACGGAAAACTCATTTATACTATATTTAGTTCTGGGTGTTTCAATAGTACCTGTTAATTTTGCCTTTAACCCCTCACTATTAAACCTAATATTACCTAAATCGATTGACATATTGTACGTCTTTTCTAACTTGGCGATTACCTCATCAAAATCATTTCTAAATTCTCTAATTGTTTGCTTATCCATAACCTTTATTTTTATATTTATTTATTACTTAACCTCTCCCGTAAATATACGAACACTCTCTCGCTCCTCCAAGCATTATGCGGGAAGTCTTTAATTTATTTGCAATCGATGGTATCCGACCAATCTTCACCCGTGAGAGGCACTAAATTAGGTGAAGATACCACCGATGTTACATTGTTGCCCTTAACAAATCAAAATAAACCGCATCACTACATGGCTTTACTGTCCCTATTCTAACACTATCACCAAATTCAACACGTGCCTTTTTGGTTGCCGCGGAAATATCATCAGCATACACAAAATTAAACCCACCTCTTATAAATGAAAACTTATACCTCATAACCTTTATTATTTATTTAACTTATACCGTAAATATACGAACGCTTCTTTGGGGAGACAAGCACTTACGCGCTTATTTTTTATTTACTGTCAGTATCTTTTGGTGGATACAACAATGTATAAATGTCTTCAACGAAGTACTCATCAACATGACCTTTTTCAAGTAAGGATTGTAACTTTGCTCTTATTTCTTTCACGGGTGTTGTTAAATTTGTCATAACCTTTTTATTTAAATGTGATACTTAACTCTTATACCGTAAATATACGAACACTCCCTGCGGTATCCAAGCCTTTCCGCATTTATTTTCATTAACTGGCATGCTTATTGTGGAATATAATCATTAATTGTCCCATTTTATATATACTTTAGTGTAACTCGAGAGTAGTGGAGGCGCGATGCAAAGGGGTTAATACCACACCTCAATTACCCTCGATTCACCGCCAATGCTTTCCACACATAATACACGTACCTCACGTTATTTAACAAATGTACATTCGCATTCCACACTTGGCGTTGTTTATTCACACATTTGCGTAAACCCAGGTACATTGTTGTCGTACAATTGTTTGTCCATTGATTACTTACCCTCATGTTCACACGCGTATTCATATTTACTGGATTATTCATTTATCCATTCTATGTTTCTCATCTTTGGATTCATCATTCTCATCCTCACTTCGCATTTCATCTATCGCTTGTCCCCATGTTAAAGTATAGGGTTTATCTACCTCATCAAGCATATTTTCTTTATTCATTATAATTAATCTGTTGCGGTCTTGTCTCTTCCTTGTTTCACTATTCTCCCATGGTTGAAATCCCTCTAATGCCTTGTACCACAATTCATTTATCCTCTCATCAACAACGCTTTTCCTTAATCTTGGTGCAATGTGCCTTTTCCTAAACAATACTAACCTATTAGCCAATCTAAATAAATCATTCTTAATTAATATATTTAATATATACGTAGTAAGTTTGAGTGTTATGTGGTACAAAGCTGTTTTATTGTTGTTTTTTAATTCCATTGTTTGATTTGTTTATTACTATTATGTTCATTTATGAAATGTTAATGAACTAAAATACCTGTAATGATAACATTGAATATAACCACCACAAAGCTTACCATTCGTTTTGAATAACTTATTTCCATCTATTATTGCTAACACTTCACAACCTGTTGCTCCTGTTGTTACAACAATTTCTGTTGCTTCCATTTCATTTGTTATGTGCTTAGCTAATGCTCTATTTAATTTGGAAATGTTAGCGGCTCTAAAGCTATCTTCCATACGCTCTAAATTACGCTCTCTATATTGACCTTCTCTAGCCATTAAGCTCATAATAATTTGTCTTTGTCTTTCTATGCTTGTATGACCATTCATCATCTCATAACGCTCATTCTCGCTATAATCATTCCAATTAGGAGTAACATATTCGTTTGAATCCTTACTCCAAACACTACAAAGACTAAACATATACTTGTCTAATGAATTATAAAAATATTCAGGTTCTAGATTCAAACCTGTTGAAATGAACTTATCACATATAGCAGTTATAGAAATTAATTCTAATTCCCACAATGTATCAACTAATATCTTTGCTTCTTTTTGTATTTTATCTAATCCTTTCATATAACCTTTATTTACCTCAACCATGCCGTAAATATACGAACAATTTCTGTGGTATCCACGCCTTTATGCAATTACTGTTTATTTATTTACCAGCCAATATATTAAAACATGAATTAATATAGATGCGATTAACCACCATCGCAAATTACTTGATGATGGGTGCTTTCCTCCCATTAATTGTGTTGGTAGGTAAAGAATTCATTATAAGTTAAACTATACAACTCCAATAATTCTTCCTCAGTAATAAATCCTTTAGCAAATGCATCAACTGCATCTGAATATATCATATGCTTATTGGGTTTTTCTGCTTCATTAGTATTAATTCCCGCTTCTTTCATTATATCATTTAAATGCTTAACTGGATTACTTCCAAATAATTTATCTAATTCGCTCATAACTTTTATTTTTTATTGATTAATAATAATAATATTACTTCTACTAGTATTAAGGATAAAATTATATAACCCATATCACAATTGTTCTAAATATTCAACTTCATTGACTGTACTTATCTCATTTAAGTATAATGACATCATTTTTTCACACTCAATGTCAGTAATAAAACCTAAACTATAAGCATTCATTACCTCTTCTGCTCTTTCCCATCTACTTTTTTGATTCATCATAACCTTTTTATTTAAATATTTAACTTTCTTAATCATGCCGTAAATATACGAACAATATTTTAGGAAGCCAAGCGCTTATGCGCTTGTTTTTCTATATTCTTCATTTTCCTTAACAAAACTTATTAATGACGATACTTTGGTTTTGAGTATCGTTTCATTTTCCTCAATAATCCCAGCTGACCTTTGGATTTGAGTAATAGCTATTTGACAAGTTTTACTTGATTTTTTTGCTTCTACTAATCTAATACCTGAAACTCTATGCCATATTTGAGTAGAATTGATTTGGATAAATGGGAAATTGTCATGTTCATCAGTACCATAAACATAACCATCTTTTAAATCATGTATAATTTTAGCTTCTAATAGAGTATCATATTCTTTTTGTATTTCCTCTCTATCTTTCTTAACAATCTTTAGTTTATCTCTAAGCACTTCTATGTTTTTACTAAAAGCTATTGTTTGAGTGTTTAAACCTTTTATGATTTTGGTTCTATTATCTTTTAATATGTTAGTTACATCTATTTTATGATTTAATACACTAATAACTTCATCTTCATTACCAAATGTACTACCATTCAAACATATTTTAATATCATCAATAAGATTTACACTATTTTCCTCTACATATTTCTCATAAAACTTAATCTCCATACTATTATGATGGTCATATAAAGAAGGTATTGTAACATTTACACCCCAATATCTGAATGCATATTTAACTTCATCACTCTCCTTAAAATATTTACTAAGGATGGTGTTTTGAGATTCTCTTGAATCACTATGCAGTGTTGAGATTTGATCTTCTAATCTCTTAGCAATAGCATTTTTGTTTTCTAACTCTGATTTTAAATTTTTCATAACCTTTTTTTATATGTTTTAATATGCCGTAAATATACGAACAATAATTTGCTTCTCCAAGCCTTTTCGCATTTACTTATAATCTCCTCTCATAATAGAGGATTTAACAGGATTCTTGTCTACATTATATAATGGATTAGCAAAATTAATAAATGATCTTTCAACAGTTTCAATACCCTTTTGGGTACATTTCATAGGTTTTAATATCCATTCAAATGTCCATTCTTTACCTTTTTCTCTTAAGTTTTTTCTAAATTTACTTTCATATCCATCTTGGTATAAATAGTAATTTCTATGATTTCTTTCTAATTTCTCTAAAGATACCCTTGAAGATCCTATATAAACAACTTTATTACTTTTATCTTTACAACCATATATTCCAAATTCCATATTATGACCTTTATTTTTTAATTAAATTAAACATATTTTTTCCTTTTAACCACATTGATTTATGTATTTGATATTTTTCTCCATTGTGGTTAAATACTATTTTTTTATCTTCGTATCTATCTACATCAACATAATCATTAAATACCATCTTAACATCACCTTCACCATAGCCTTCTTCTAAATGTCCTTCAAAGTTTCTATAACTCCAAGGATGGTCTTCAACTTGTATAGCTAGTAGTTGTTCTTTTTTATTAGGAAGCCTATGTTTAGGTACTGCAAATGATCTTAATATTTTTTCACCATTAACCCTATCCTCAAATCTAACATCCCAATGTAATCCAGCTTTAACTGCATTATGTTCTTGTATAACTAATAATCTTTGTGACATAACCTTTATTTATTTATGCCGTAAATGTACAAACAAGATTTTGCTTCTCCAAGTTTTTTTTGCATTTACTTTTCATATTTACTAAATATTATATTTCTTAATAATTTACATTCAATACGCTTTGCTTCATAATTATCTTGATTGTGAGGTTTATGTCCATTTAATACAGCTAACGTCATCTCTTGTTCTAATTCTAATATTCGAGACAACATTTTACTTTTATTCATATTTAAAATTTTACTATACGTTCACATGACCAATCAAACCATCTTAATACTTGATGTTGAGAGGAATAACAATTTTTTAATACTTGTTGTTTTAATTCTTTTATTTTAGGGGGTAATGGTGAATCTACACAAGTGTCAAACACCCACAATTTATCTGGGCATAATCTGCTTAATACATTATGTGTTCCAATATGTCTATAATGACCATATTCTCCACCTTGATTATGTGTAACTACCTTTTTCCAGTTTTTTTCGTTAAGTACTCTCTCTAATCTTGGGATAAGTATTGATTCATTATAGGCAGTAGATGATTTAAATAATTCTCCATCCCAATGTTCCCACTTTTTAACTTCTAGTGATTCCATAGCACATAAAAATTCCTTATGTCTAACTAAATGGTTGCCATAATCAAGACAGACTACTTTATATTCTCCTTTATATTTTATTAATTCTCCTCCCCCAAAAAGTGACTCATCATCAGGATGAGCTACAATCATAAGTTTATCTACCATATTTTATAACTTCAATTTTTTATGCTTGCCCACCATCAGTAATTACCCAACTCTGTCCTTGCATCTGTGCTCTTGCATCAGCCGCTGCACCTGCGGAATATTGTGAATTTCCTCCATTTAATGTAACCCCATTAGTATTAGTTTGAGCTGCCCATCCTATTAATAATGCACTGTAGTTTGCAGTAGATAATGTAATACCCTTAAACATATCAGTGGCACCTCCTGTACCAGATACTAGACTTGTAATATTCCAAGAGGATAAATTCTGGTCAAATGAAGTAGCATTCTCAAACATTGCAAACATAGTTATAATATTATTAGGAATAACCCAACTACTAATATTTTGGTTGAAAGAAGTGGCATTTCTAAACATTCCAGTAAGACCAAATCCCGGTAAGTCTGGATCATTTGCAGAATTTTTAATATCCCAAGAACTTATGTTTTGGTCGAAAGAAGTAGCACCTTCAAACATGCTTGAAAAATCAAACACATTACTTACATTCCAATCTGAAATATTTCCATTGAAAGCAGTAGCCTCATAAAACATTAAACTTATTCTTGTAGCATTAATCATATTCCAACTATTTAAAGATTGATTAAAGACTGTTGCTCCAGAAAACATATAAAGAAAATTTTCTCCATTACCCACATTCCAACTATCTAAAGGTTGATTAAATGCAGTTTGATTACTAAACATTTCTTGCATGTTTGTCACACTACTCACATCCCATTTACTTAAATCTTGGTTAAAACCATCTACAACATTCTTACCAGTAGTAAATTCATTACTTGGTTCAAACGATGAACCCATATTAGTAACTCTTGATACGTCCCAATTTTCAATTGTGCCATATCTTTGTTCAGCTAACTCTTGATTACTAAACCATAAATCAATAACTTGATAAAAATTTCTATCTGTAATAAAAGAATTTCCACCACCAACACCTAATGCTTTTTGGGAAAGTGATGCAAGTTGATAAGACTTAAAATTGGTTACATAATTTTCAAAGAGTAATTTCTCTTTATTATATTTTCTTGTTAATTCATTAATAGGTAAGTCAACATTATCTCTTCTCTTAGAAAAAGTTAACCAATGTCCAGGATCTTGTTGCGGATAAATCATAATTTACTGTTGTTGATTTATAATAAATATTGTATTATTTAGGTCTAATATAATTATCTTTAAAGATCCAATAAACAGATACTACAATCATGAATATATATAAAGCTAAAATTTCAATTATTACCATTTATTTTAAATAATTATTACTACTCTTTGATTTCAATTCATTTTGTAACTCATTCCAATATGATTTCCAACCATTATATTGTTCAGTATTAAGACTAATTTTTTCCTGTATGACTATTGCTCCCAAAATACCTTCAAAGTCTAGTATTATTTGTAAAAAATCTTCTCCATCCATATTACTTTTACTTACTAAAAATTTTTTTAGCTGGTTAAAATCTTGTTTTAATCTACTACCATTAGCTAATCTAAGAAATCTATCACCAAACTGGTCATAAGTAGATTCTCCATTTAAATAATCAATATAACAGTTAGCTTGTTTAACTACTATAATAAATTCACTTCTAATATCTATATTCATAATCTTTATTTGTTTATGTTTCTACTTTTCGTATTCTAAATCATTCACATATGTAAAATCATCATTTATTAACCAACTACTTGATTGTATTTTATCTCCTAAACCTTCTATTAATTCTATGTTTAACATATTACAAATATAGGATTCGGGTATTGATTCATTTGTTTGATCTCCACCATTAGCAAATGCCATCTTATCTATAGGGTCACTAGAAAGTGCTTTAGTTTTTAATAACCTTAATGTTTCTCTTACAGTTTTGTCTTTATCTATAGATATAATACTAAAGTCAATAATTTTTAAACTACTAACAATTAATAATCGTTCTTCCTCATTCATAAATGGCTTAGAACCTTTTAGTTTACGTTGTAAATCACTATTAACTATAACCCATAATTTATCACCATGTACTTTTGCTTTGTTAAATAAGTCTATATGACCTTTATGTAATGGGTTAAAATATCCACTTACTACTATAATTTTTGTTATATTATTATCCTTCATATTCCCAATCATTCGAATCTGTAAAATCGTCTTTTAGCTTTCTTTTCTTTTTAAGAGCTTTATTGCTCTTAATAATTTTAGCTATTTTTTTACCATCCAAGTATTCTTCTTGATCTTCATCTATGTATTTATATTTCTTTTGTTTCATTAGTTTATTCTTGTATTAACTTTACCCATTCTTTTACTCTATTATCCCATGATTGTTCTTTTGCCCATTCATATGCTTTTTCTGTCATTTCTCCCCATCTATAAGAGAGAAGCTTATTTTTTGTATCACCTATTAAATATTCTAAAATAAGATCAGGATTAATTTCATCTATCATTATTCCTCTTTCTCCATCATCTATCAAATTTTTTATATTACCTGCTCCATTAGTTATTATTTTAACTTTTTGTAACATCATTTCTAAAGCTGTTAAACAATAAGTTTCAAGGTAATCTGAAGCATAAATCCAATACTCAGATTTTGATTGCTGTTCTCTTAATTTTTTAGGAGATAAACTACCTAACCATTGAACATCTTTTAATTCTGAGATATCAGTTTTGAACCAATCTTTAGAATAAGGAGGGGCACATATAACTAAAGATAAATCACTACGTTTTTCTTTCCATTTTTTCCAATTATCTAAGATTAATTGTAGTCCTCTATCAGGAGAACTTGACCATATTATCCTACCTTTAATTTTATTATTTAAAGAATTTGTATACCCTGCAACATCAATTGCATTGTCTATAGAGCATATTAGTTTTTGAGATTTACTATCATTGTAATTAAACAGGGAATTTGAATCCTTTTTTAATATCTCTTCATGGAATTTGCTTACACCAACTATTTTATTTAATTTAGGAGAAAGAAGATATTCTCCCCAATCTTCCATTTCATTA
>ENA-OSJC01001710-OSJC01001710.1-marine-metagenome-genome-assembly--contig:-NODE-1710-length-17514-cov-10.042037_pt1 | contig 17514 bp, 18 predicted proteins | sample MGYA00237885_ERZ534234 | MGnify/ENA primary metagenome ERZ534234 (study PRJEB26413, sample SAMN06343907) | marine metagenome | isolation source: coastal waters | place: Atlantic Ocean: West Antarctic... | reverse complement strand
AATATTTAACGCAAAAGACTATGTTGAGGCAATGTTTGAATGATTAATTTTGAACAAGTATTCAAAAGATATCCGGGGAACTTAGACGCTCTTCAAAATATTAACTTAAAAATTATTTCTGGAGAATTAATCTTTGTAACTGGCTCTTCGGGTGCAGGTAAATCTACTCTTTTGAAGATTATCTCTTCTGTAGAAAAGCCGACGTCTGGATCAATTTTTTTTGAAAATCAGAACTTAACTCAAATTAAAAATAAAGATATCCCTTTTTTAAGGCGGCGCTTTGGTATGATTTTTCAGGATCACAAGTTGCTATACGATAGAAACTGCTTTGAGAATGTTACGCTTCCACTCTCTATTAATAGTATGACTAAGCATGATTCAAGTAGAAGAGTTAGGGCAGCATTGGATAAAGTAGGACTATTGAAAAAAGAAAAAATGATGCCAATAAGCCTTTCTGGAGGTGAGCAACAGCGTCTTGCAATTGCTAGAGCTATTGTTTCTAGGCCTTCGATTTTAATTGCAGACGAGCCCACAGCAAATTTAGATCGAGAGTATGCTGATGAAATTATGAATATTTTTTTTAGCTTTCAGCAAGTTGGTGTAACAGTAATCATTTCCACCCATGAATTACCGAGCAGCCCGATAAAATACAATCACTTTCATTTAAATGGTGGACACTTAGATGCGTCTAGCGATTATGTTCAATTACCTTTATAACCACTTCCAGGCTTTTATTAGGGGCAGCCAGAGAGTTGCTAGCAATATTAACGCATCACTCATGATGTTTATTGTTATCGGAATAACATTATGCTTACCTTGTGCGGGGCTATTATTAATAGAAAATGCTGGGCAAATCTCTCATAACATTGAGCATGAAGCAGAAATAAGTATCTTTCTTAAAAAAAAGGTGGATAAAGATCAAATCGATTTTATAAATTTAGCATTAAAAAAAAGCTCATTGGTAAAAAAAATTCACTTTGAGGCTAAGCTTATTGCATGGGATAAATTACAAGCTAAATTAAATCTGCAGCCAATTGGTTCAGGAATTAGTGAAAACCCCTTACCTGACGCATTCTTTGTATCATTAAATACTTTGAATTCAGTTCAGATTAAAGAAATGATTCAAAATTTAAAGATTATTGAAGGTATCGATAATATTGTTATCGATGGAAGTTGGATTAAAAAATTAAGATCAATTTTATACCTAATTAAATTAAGTATCGGGTTCTTAGGAGCTCTTTTGATTATTGTGTTAATTGTAGTTATTGGCAATACAGTTCGCCTTCAAACATTAACCTACAAAGATGAAATAGAAGTGAGTAAGTTAATAGGTGCAACTAATAACTTTATTCAAAGGCCATTTATGTACACTGGCTTAATTTATGGCTTAGGTGGAGGACTTATAACAGTTGGTATTTTAAAATTAATTACCGTCACCTTCAACAAAGTAGGTGATAGGTTGGAAAATATTCTTGGTACCTTGGTAACCCTTAAAGGATTGCCTATTGAATATAATGCTTTTATCATAATGGGTGCAATGTTTATTGGATGGCTTGCATCATATATTGCGGCAAGAAACTCAATTAAAAAATTTGAAGTTAATAAATAACTCATTGAATACAATACATAAATCAACAATAACTGGCACTCATATCGAAAGAGTGCTAAAATATTAGTTATGAATAACGCATTTTCATTATCAACCTACAATATTACCGACAGCTTTGATCAGTATCAAAGATCAGTAAGAGATATACCTTTACTTACGCTTGAAGAAGAGCGTGAATTGGGATTGCGTCTAAAAAATACAAATGATCTCGATGCGGCTAAAACGTTAGTTTTATCTCATCTAAAACTAGTAATTAAAATAGCAAGGTCTTTCCGCGGGTACGGCCTTCCAATCCCAGACCTGGTTCAAGAAGGAAATATTGGGCTAATGAAAGCGGTTAAAAAATTTGATGTCGATCGAGGTGTGAGACTGGTGTCTTATGCAACACTTTGGATTAAGGCCGAAATTCAAGAATATGTAGTCAAAAATTGGAGACTAGTTAAGACAGCAACAACAAAAGCGCAAAGAAAACTATTTTTCAACCTCAGAAGCCTTAGAAAAACTCTTCAAACACTAGACTTAAATGAAGTTAAATCAATTGCAACTGAATTAAATGTCAAGGAAGAAGAGGTCAGGGAGATGGAGTACAGGTTTAATGGTAATGAAATAGCAATAGACTACGTCGGTGAAGAGTCGGAAGAAGATGCTTACCGTCCAATTTCATACCTAAAAGATCAAGCCCCGGGCCCATTAGATCAGCTAGAAGAAAATGAAGCGTCTAGAAATAGTTCAAATGCATTAAAAAATGCTCTGAGTAAGCTTGATACAAGAAGTCAGGAAATATTACAAGCGAGGTGGTTGCAAAATGATAAAGCAGAAACGCTTCAAGATTTGGCTAAAAAATTTAATATCTCTGCTGAAAGAATAAGGCAAATTGAACAAAATGCTATGCAGAAAATTAAAACCGTAATGCTACAAAATCAATAAACACTAAGATAAACAAAGAAATTTTTCTGCTAAAATACTAATCTTTATCGAATAAAGATTTAATGGAAAAATTACCCTTACCTAAAGAAATTAAACTTCACCAAAAATCAAAATTACTAGAAATAATATTTGATAATGAAACTGAGTGTATGCTGTCTTGCGAATTTCTTAGAGTACATTCACCTTCAGCTGAAGTTCAAGGACATAGTCCTGAACAAGCAGTGCTTCAAACAGGAAAAGAAGATGTTAATATCTCAAACATAACTCCTGTTGGTAATTATGCTATTAAAATTCATTTTTCAGATGGGCATGATACTGGACTATATTCATGGAAATACCTTCACAATTTGGCAAAAAATTATGAACAGCTATGGCTAGAATATATAGGAAAATTAGATGTTGCTGGAATTAAAAGGAAACAATAATGGTAGATGAAAAAAAAACTCACTTTGGATATAAGAAAATTTCTGAAAATGAGAAAGCTCCTAAAGTAAAAGCAGTTTTTAATTCAGTCGCAGGAAAATATGACTTAATGAATAACTTAATGTCAATGGGACTCCATAAGGTATGGAAAAAAATTCTGATAGAGTCTGCTTCACTTAAAAAAAATGCCAAAATATTAGACATTGCTTCAGGAACTGCTGACCTAGCAATCGCACTATCAAAAAAAAATAAAAACTTTGAGATATACCAAACTGATATTAATTTATCGATGATAAAGGAAGGACAAAAAAAATTAATTGACAATGGCATAGTGATGCCATCTATAACCTGCGATGCAGAAGCGCTTCCCTTTCCAAGCAATTACTTTGATTGCGTCACAATTAGCTTTGGGCTAAGAAATATGACAAAAAAAGATTGCGCTCTAAAGGAAATATATAGAGTATTAGCACCAGGCGGTAAGGTTTTAATTCTTGAGTTCTCAGAAATCTATAAGCCTTTAAGAAAGTTATATGATTTATATTCATTTAAATTGGTCCCAAAATTAGGGAAGCTATTTGCTAATGATGAAGAAAGTTATAAATATTTAGTTGAATCAATACGGGTGCATCCAAACCAAGAGCAATTATTAAGTTTGATGGAAGAGCAAGGCTACAAAAAAACAAGCTTTTTAAATCTAACTGCTGGGGTTGTTGCAATACATAAAGGATTTAAATTTTAATGTGGTCATTAAAAGAAAAAATAGCAAACCACATATTATTACAAAATGATTGGATGAAAACAGAATTATTAAGTTTTGAAGGAAACGTAGTTCTGATAAAGGTATCTGAAATTGAAATATATTTTAAAATTGATAGCAATGGTCAGGTTTTTGTAATAGAAAGTTACGAAGAACCAGATGTATCAATAAAAATGAATCTTAAATCATTAATTAATCAAATAACTATTCAGAAAATGTCAGGTGTTAACATAGAAGGAAATATTGAGCTAGCAAAGAAAATTACAGGAGTACTGAGAAAAATTAAATGGGATTATGAAAGTGATTTAAGTCAATATCTAGGCGATGTAGCGGCAGTAAGTATTTCAAAGATTAGTCGGAACATAGTAACTAATTCAAAGAAAACCATAACCTCATTTGCAGAAACAATTATTGAATACTGGCAAGAAGAAGCAGGAATACTTTCTAAAAAAACACAGATTGAAAAATATATCAAACAAGTTGACCTTATCTCTGAGGACGTTGATCGCTTAGAACAAAGGTTGGATTTATTATTAAAAGGTATAGATTAAATGAGTTTTATTAGATTTATTTATGTCGTATTTGTTATCTTAAAATTTAGACTAGATGAATTTTTTGAGTCTCGCTTTATTTTTCTAATTCGGTGCCTACTCTTTCCTATTAGGATATTTCAGTCTAAGAAGATTAGTAGAGCAATAAGACTAAGGCGAGCACTTGAAAATCTTGGGCCTATTTTTGTTAAATTTGGGCAAATGCTTTCGACTAGAAGAGATTTAATTCCACCAGATATCTCTGATGAACTTTCTAAATTACAAGATCAAGTCCCTCCTTTTAGCTTCAATGAAGTAAAAAAAATAATTGAAAAAGAATACTCAGGAAGTCTAAAATCAGTCTTCATTGAATTCAATAAAGAACCAGAGGCAAGCGCCTCAGTTGCTCAAGTTCATTTTGCAGAGTTAATAGATGGAACAAAAGTTGCGGTAAAGGTACTCCGTCCTAAAATTGCCAATGCAGTTAAAAAAGATATAAGACTGCTTGGCTGGCTAGCCTATATTCTTGAGATAGTATGGAGTGATGGGAAAAGACTAAAGCCAAGAGAAGTCGTAAAAGAATTTTCAAGGCATACTGACTCTGAATTAAACCTTTTATTAGAAGCTGCACATTGTAGCCATCTTGGCCAAAACTTTTCTGATAAAAAATTATTATTAGTACCTGAGGTTTTTTGGGATTATTGTAATGAGCAAGTTATGGTTATGGAAAGAATGTATGGCACCCCTGTTAGTAATATAAATAGCCTTGCAGAAAAAGGAATTGATATTCCAAAACTTGCTACAGATGGGGTTGAGATATTCTTTACACAGGTATTTAGAGATGGATTTTTCCACGCAGATATGCATCCTGGTAACATACAGGTAGCGGATGATGGAAGATATATTGCAATGGATTTTGGAATAATGGGTTCGTTAACAGAAAAAGATAAACAGTATTTAGCAAGGAACTTTGTATGTTTTTTTAAAAGAAATTACAGGGGTGTTGCAGAAGTTCACATTGAGTCTGGATGGGTTCCAGCTGACACCTCAATTGATGATTTTGAAAATGCTATTCGTTCAGTTTGTGAGCCAATATTTAATAAGCCCTTAAAAGAAATTTCTTTTGGGAAGCTATTAATAAGGCTGTTTCAGACCTCAAGAAAGTTTAATATGGAAATTCAACCGCAACTAACTATGTTACAAAAAACACTTCTTAATGTTGAGGGGCTTGGTCGAGAACTAGATCCAAATCTTGACTTATGGAATACAGCGAGTCCATTTCTTGAGAAGTGGTTAAAAGAGGAAACGGGTCCAAAAAATATTATTAAGAACTTAAAAAAAGAATTTCCAGGTTTAATTGACAACATTCCTAAGCTTCCAAAATTACTAAAAGCTTACTTAGAAAATAACAACTTTACCTCTATTCAAACAAATCTTACCGATGTATCAGGTCAGGTAAAAAAATTAAATAAAATTACTAGAGCGTTGTCCGTCATTATTTTATGCGTACTTATTGCTGGATCTTATTTTTTGTTCACTACAACTGTTTTTTAATTACTTAGCTTATAAATTATGTCTGACATTTTTTACAGAAAAAGCTTGAGCGCTGACTAATTTTCAATTGAGTTATTGGGGTTCTGCACTTTAAACATGGCTCTTTTTCTCGTCCATAGACTTTATGTTCATCTTGGAAGTACCCATTTTCACCGTTTACATCTAAAAAATCATTTAAACTACTACCACCTTTTGAAATTGCTGAGCTAATTACGCGCTTAATTTCCTTAACTAAAACTGAGACCTCCCTTTTTAAAACTTTATTTGAAGCTCTATTTGGTTTTATTCCAGAATAGTATAAAGATTCGCTTGCATAAATATTACCGACCCCTACAACAATGTGACTATCCATAATTGAGTTTTTAATACACTGTTTTTTAGTTTTTAATTTATGATAAAGATACTCAGCATTAAACTCTTCAGTTAATGGCTCAGGTCCTAAATTTTTAATTAGCTTATGTTCGTATGGATTTCTTTCTGTCCAGTGAATTGATCCGAATCTTCTTGGGTCTCTGTACCTCATAACCACCTTTTCACTATCTCCGAAAATGATATCGACATGGTCATGTTTTTTAGGTCGTTCATTCTTCTTAGTAATACAAATTCTACCTGACATTCCTAAATGAATGATAAGGGTCCCGCTTGTAAATTCAGCTAAAATATACTTTCCCCTGCGGGATAGTTTCATCAAAACTTGATTTATTAATATATTTTCTAGGTTTGGCGATATTGGCCATCTAAGTGAGTAATTTCTAATGATTACTTGATTAATTTTTTGATTTACAAGAGGAGTTAAACCTAACCTAGTAACCTCTACTTCTGGAAGCTCAGGCATTAATTATGGGCTTTTAGTTTGACATGTGGGCTCAACATAGTGAAACCCAGGTCACCTGGAAAATAATACAACAAGCCCTCATCTTTTCTAAATAAAGTTAATTTTGGTGATTCCTGAATACGAAAAAAAGTTACTTTTTTATTATCGAGAAGAACATCAAAACTCTTGTAACCAACTCGAGGGTCCATTTTATACGGTTCAACTAAGTCACTTGTAGGTTTTTCCCAAGTCATACTAACCCAATCTAGAATATCAGCCTGGATCAATTCAACGCCTTTACCCTTAGCAGTCCACTTACCATTAGTAAATAATAATTTAAGCTGGCTAGCTTTCCAATTCTCTAGCCTCGAGAAGTCAAAACCTTTTATATTCTCATACGCTGCTATTGCATTTTTATCGATTAACTCTTGTGGAACAAAGGCGGCTGTTTCAGAAAAACCACCGCTAATTAAATAGATATTATCTCTGTATTTAACATATTGCTCTTCATTCACAGGATTGTAGTTACCAAATATAAATATTTCTTTTTGGTTGTTATTTAAAAATGTTATTTTTAATCGTGGCTTATCTAGACCATATTTCTCTAAATCGTTAGCACTCAATTTCTCCTTACTTTTTGTTGCCAATAAAGATAGGATCCTATACACATAAAGTTCATCAGCTCTCGCATTGTGAGGAGAAAGCATTCGCCATGAATTTTTTTCTATTTTAAAGTGCGTCTTAACTCTGGAAGGAAAATCTATCTGAATTTCATTGAAGTCTGCTAATTTAAAGCTACTAATTTCAAAGAGATTACTTTGTTCTATTTCTTTCTGAGAGATACTCCACGAAAACACTGATACCAAGATAACAACAATTAATAAAATAAGGTTAGTTGTCCATCTTCTACTCATATCTTAAGCCTTCCTTCTTTTAAACCATACAACGAATCCTAATACCAATAACCCAATAGGTATGAAATACTGAAAAAGATGAAACACAACCCACGCAAGGAATACGGACTTACTATCACTCGGAATTGTTACATTAATATCTTTTAATGGCATTGGCTGAATTGTTATTAACTGATCATCCCCAGCTAACCAATTAATTATATTTATACCAAGGTCCAGGTTACCCCCCGAGGTTATAAAAGTATTAGATAGAAATGAAGCATTCCCAACAACAACAACTCTTTGGCCTTTTTCTTCATACTTTCTTTTAAGCGCAACAGCTATGTTGATAGGCCCAGCCTTATCTTTGCCCTCAATAAAATTTAGCTTATCTTTTTGATTTTTACCGGCATATGATAGCCACCCACTAGCACCCACATCTATTAAATCACTTACCTCCCATCCATTCTCATAAGTTCCTTTAGCAAGCACCTCGTGAGCGCTATCGAACAATGTACGCAACATAAAATTACGTGTTATTGGATGGTCTCCATACTTCACACCAAACGTAATACTTTCATCACCACCAGATCTAAATGATGAAGGGTCAATCACAGACTCTTTAGAAACCTGTAAACCTAAATATTCCGCTAACTTTTCCAGTCCCTTAAAATCGTTATCCTCAAGTAGCCATAATAAATTACCGCCTCTATTTACGTAATTTAAAATTTTATTTGCTTCAACTTGACTCACATTCACCTGTGGGCTGGCAATAATTAACATTGCGCCTTCTTTAGGCACTTCCTTCATAGTAATTAAATCTGGATTTGATAACTTTAGTCCTCTTTTTTTAAGCTGACTGCCGAATCCACCAAGATCATTTGTTTTAATACCAATTAGGTTTTTTTCGCCATGGCCATCAAGGTACATTAGAGGCTTTTCATTGGATCGAGACAGCCGAACCAATAAATTAGTTAAATCTTGCTCTGCAAATGGAGGGGTGATGCTTTCGGTTCTTTTATTGTACTCAACAATAACCTCACCGTCAGTCCTTATTCCAAGCTCTTGTGCTAATTTTGGCTCTTCAATAGGGTTAATAAAGTTAATAGTAAAATCGGATTTAGCCCTTTGATACTTTGCAATAAAATTAACAATGCCCTGGCGAAAGGTTTCACCTTTATTTGCATCATCATTGCTAGCAAAAACTGTCAAACTAACAGGCCCATCCATGCCATCAAGTACCTCAATACTCCCTTGGGTTAGAACACTCCGGTTTGCTTGTGTCATATCCTTTACATAAACAAATTGGTTCCCTAAGTACCCAATTAAAATAACGAGTGAAATAAAAAGTAAAACAAAAAAACTGTTTTGAACTAAATATTGAAGTCTTAATTTTTTATTAACTTTCATATTAACTATCCACTTAGCCTATCTGAATCTAACCTTCTAACTGTTAAGGTTAGGAATGTAGTAATAAATAAAATAAAATAAATCACATCTGAACTATCAATCACACCCCTTGTAAATGATTGATAGTGTTTTGTCATTGATATATAACCAAACCAATGGCCTGGATCACTTGCGAAATAATTTCCCAAGACGCCCATAGCAATTAAGGATAGAAAAGTTGAAATTGCAGCAATAATTGGCTGGGATGTGAGGCTTGAAAAATAAAGACCTAAGGCCGCAAAACTTGCTATTAAAAGTAACAACCCAAAAGAGTTACCAAGTAAATATCCAAAATCAATATCAGCCCAAATATTTAACGTAGCTAACATAGCAAATATATATAAAACTAAAATACTCAGAAAAATGACTAGTCCTAAAAATTTTCCTAATACTATCTCAGTTAATGATATTGGCGCACTAAATAGAAAGGGTAATGTTTGGTTTTTTCTCTCCTCACTAATAAGTCTCATTGTTAACAAAGGAGTAGCGCTGGTCAATAAAAAATTTGCAATGCCGTAAACAGTTTGTCCCACAAAAATTGTGACCCCCACCCTCTCCGCAGGTCTTACAGAACCAGACATAACCTCAAAGTATTTATTTACCCCATCTAGATACATAAATCCAAAGCCAAACATCAATAAAGATAAAATTATCCAACCCATTGGCGAAGCAAATAAACTCTTTAGCTCTTTCCTGGCAACATTAATAATCATAAGTTTATATTCTCTATTATTTATTTGATTGAGTTAAGTTTACAAATATATCTTCTAAACTCGTTATATCGGGAGCAATATGATAAAGGCCCCAACCTTCCTTAACAGATAAACTTACTATTTCCTCTGCAGGCATATACTTGTCTTTAAAGTGGAATCTAAACATTCCATTTCCATCTTTTTCAACCTTGCTTACGCTTTTTATTGCTCTTAATTTTGCTATGGTCGGTACTTTTGAAAAACCTATTAATAATTTATTCCCTTTTCTTTGCTCCTTAAGGTCATCTACAGAACCATGAAACACAAGATCTCCTTTGTTGATAATTTGCACCCTATCGCAGACCATCTCAACTTCAGGCAATATATGGGTAGATATAATTACACTGTGTTCCTGACCAATCTCTCTAATTAGCTTTCTAATTTCTCTAATTTGAATAGGGTCTAAACCTACAGTGGGTTCGTCAAGTATAACAATTTCAGGGTTGTGAATAATTGCCTGTGCAATTCCTACTCTTTGCTGGTAACCATTTGACAGGTTTTCAATAAGCCTTTTACTCATATGGGAAAGTCCGCACCTATCTTTTGCTAAATCAACCGACTTTCTTATTCTAGAAGAAGGGACATTATGAAATCGAGCGGCAATGCTTAGATACTCATCTACAGTAAGTTCTTTATACAACGGCCTCATCTCAGGAAGATAGCCAAGTAAGGCTTTAGCTTTTTTCGGCTCTTCAATAATATCAATACCACAAATTTTAACTTCGCCATTAGAGGGCGCTAAGTTTCCAGTGAGCATCCTCATTGTAGTTGATTTTCCAGCACCATTTGGGCCTAAAAACCCAAGTACTTCTCCCTTCTCTAGATAGAAAGAAATATCATTTACTGCCAAGTTATCCCCAAACAACTTAGATAAGTTTTTGACCTGAAGAGTGTTACTACTCATAGTAATCCTAAAAATTTGTTTTTTAAATTTTTGAATATAGAGTTTATATTAAAAAAAAAGTTTCAAGAAGTTAATTCTAATAAAAAGATACTGAATTATTTCTGTTAATCACAGTCATTGTTATTAAGTTTATGCGGTTAATATTAAATAGTTTAGAATAAACATTTAGATAAAATAGCTTTAATTTTTTAAAATTAATAAAACAATTAGAATAAATATGAAAAAAATAATTACCTTACTAACTGCTTTGTGTTTTCTATACTTCAATACAAGTTTAAATGCACAAGTCAACGAGACAAAAGACAACGAAACACAGGATAAAGAAATCTTTAATCCGTCGTCACCCCCACAAATTATAAAAGCCAATGCAGAATTTATCTATAAATTTTTATTAGCAGAAATTGCTGCACAAAGAGGAGAGTTAAATACAGCTGGACACCTTTATCTAGATTTAGCAAAACTAACCAAAAGTACGCCGCTAGCAGAGCGTGCTACTCGAATATCAGGTAGCTCAAGAAATGGTCGACTTGCCCTTGATGCTGCAAAGGTTTGGAGTAAACTAGAGCCCAAATCACTTCAAGTAAAGCAAATACTTGCTGAGCTGTATATTTCAAGTGGCAATCTTAGTAAAGCTACCCCCATTGTAAAAAAACTTTTAGAGCAAGATAAGGAAAGGGGAGAAGGTTTTTTATATCTCAATAGCATACTCTCAAAAGTAGAAAATAAAAAAAATGCATTACGTTTTATTATTAAAATTGCCAAGCCATATCCTGATTCAAAAGAAGCACATTTTGCTATTGCACACGCTGCTTTTTTTGCGAATAAAAAAGATATAGCAAATAAAGAATTAGATATTATTGAAAATATCGATTCAAAATGGGAAACCGCAGTTTTATTTCGAGGCTTTATTATCCAGCAAGATTGGCCAGAAAAAGCTGAAGCTTTTTACCAGGATTATTTAAGTAGAAATCAAACATCAAATGAAGTTAGACTTGAGTACGCAAAAGTTCTTACGAACTTGAAAAAATACGACAAAGCTAAAAAAGAATTTTTAAAGTTAGTAAATGGCTCACTTGCTTCTTCAGATATGAGTCTAACAGTTGCTTTGCTAGCTATAGAGCTCGATGATAACGTGCTTGCTGAAAAATATTTTAATCAAAGTTTAGAGCGTGGTTACGGGCAACCAGGTCAAATCTACATCTATCTAGCTAGAATTTATGAAATTAGAAATGATTACGAGACTGCGATGTCATGGCTTAACAAGTCATCATCAGGGCCAAACTTTTTAGAAGCCAAAATTTTGGGTGCGCAATTTACAGCAAAGCATCAAACAGTTGATAATGCTCTAGCTCTTTTAGATTCGTATAATTCCATAAACGTTGATGAAAAATTAATTATACTTAAAGCCAAAGCCTCGCTGCTATCAAATAATAATAGAGAAGAGGATGCTTATGAACTAATGAAAAAAGAAGATAATAATTTTAAAGATTCAGCAGAATTCAAATTTGATTATGCAGTCCTATCAGAAAAAATGGGAAATACTTTATTGATGGAGCAGCTACTTACGGAGGCTATTAAGATTAAGCCAGACTATGCTGTTGCATACAACGCATTAGGTTACTCATACGCTGATCGAAATATTAATCTTGATGTAGCAAAAAGAAATATCGAGATTGCACTTTCAATTCAACCTAAAAATCATTATATTTTAGATAGTATGGGTTGGGTCTATTATAGACTTGGAAACAATAAGATAGCATTAGAATTTTTAAAAAAAGCTTATGCTGTTCAAGAAGACCCAGAGATTGCCGCCCATCTTGGCGAAGTATTATGGAAAATGCAAGAGAAAGGAAAGGCTTCAAAAATATGGCAATCGTCTCTAAGAAGTAATCCAGATAATAAGGTACTATTAGATACTATAAACAAGTTTCGTTAAGCATAGTCATCGACAGGAGCCTCAATGAGATTTTCTTTTATTTTAATTGTCTTATTACTTAATGGCTGCACTTCATTAGAAATAAAAAATTCTGAAAACATTACTTACGAGCAATATCAAAAAACAAAAAAAACCCTTAAAATTTCAGAATTCCAGTTCTCTGGTAAAGTTTCATTTTTTGTTGAACAAAAAGGCTTTTCCGGATTTATTAACTGGAGATTTAGCAACAACCAAAGCTCAATATCAATCTATAACCCATTTAATACTCTTGTTTCAAAAATTACCCTTGATTCAACAACAAAAACAATAAATTTTAAACCAAATTCAAAAACTAAAAATGAAATAGAAAGTTTAATTTATAAAATATTTGGTAACAAGGAGAGTATTTTTGGTTTGAATGAATTATTAATCAATTATCCAGTGCAGCTAACAGAGACAAATAATGTTTCCATAAAATTCAATGACTGGGATATTAAATTTAAGGGTTTAATCAATGTTAATAAAATCAATATGCCTAATATTATTGAATTAGAAAAACCACCATTAGCTCTTAAAGTATTTATTACAGAGTGGGTGATATGAAAAAATATAGTAACTTAGAAAAAAATGGTTATATTAAATTTCTTGCTCCTGCAAAGCTAAATTTATTTTTAAAAATTATTAATAAGAGGGCTGATGGTTTCCATAACCTCCAAAGCATTTTTCAGAATATTAATTTATATGATGAAATTTATATAAAGCTGAGAGACGACGGAAAGGTAAATCTTCAAAATACTGCTATTCAAATACCAAAAGAATTAGACCTTGGTTACAAAGCCGCAAAAATTTTATTAGCAGGTACAAAAATTGGAGCAGACATTGTTATTGATAAAAATATCCCAGTTGGTTCTGGTCTTGGAGGTGGCAGCTCAGATGCCGCAACTATTTTAATGGCCCTAAATTCTTTAGGCTCAATCAATTTTAAAAAAAATAAACTAATGAAGCTAGGTTTAAATCTTGGAGCAGATGTTCCATTTTTTATTTTTGGTAAGAATGCATGGGTAGAGGGTGTTGGAGAAAAACTTAGCCCCGTTGATACTCCTGAGTCAACTTTTTTTATTTGCATCCCAGATCTTTCAATCTCAACACAATCAATTTTTAATTCATTTGAATTGACAAAACCATCAATTCCGTTGAAAATAGCGACCTATTTCGATGCTGAAAGTTATGACTTAGCTAAAAATGATTTAGAAGGTACGGTAATTAAAAAACATAAAGAAATAGCTACCTTGTTATCATGGTTAAAAAACTTCGGTTTTGCAAGAATGTCAGGATCTGGCTCAAGTGTATTCATTAAAGTTAAAGACGAAAATGAAGCTAGATTAGTTGATGATGATAAAGGTAAACCTAAAAATATTAAAAGTTTTATTGTAAAGGGGCTTTCAACACACCCTTTTAATTACTGTTAAACTATTGGGGAGTCGCCAAGCTGGTTAAGGCACATGGTTTTGATCCATGCATGCGAAGGTTCGAATCCTTCCTCCCCAGCCATTTTATAAGGACAAGATCGTGGACAACAACTTGATGGTTTTTACAGGAACTGCAAATAAAGATCTTGCAAAAGAGGTAGCAAAAAATCTAGGCATTAGTCTAGGGCAGGCAACTGTTGGCTGCTTTAGTGATGGAGAAACTATGGTTGAGCTTCTTGAGAATGTTCGCGGTAAAGATGTTTTTATTCTTCAATCAACGAGTCACCCTACCAACGATAATCTAATGGAAATTATGGTAATGGTTGATGCCTTAAGAAGATCTTCTGCGGCAAGAATTACAGCAGCAATTCCTTATCTTGGGTATTCAAGACAGGATAGAAGGCCAAGGTCAGCTAGGGTTGCAATAACTGCAAAAGTTGTAGCAAATATGCTTACAAGTGTTGGTGTTAACCGCTTACTGACAATGGATCTTCACTCTGATCAAATACAAGGTTTTTTTGATATTCCTGTAGATAATATCTATGCAACGCCAGTATTACTTGAGGACTTAATTAAGCAAAACTATGAAGACATGGTTATTGTTTCGCCAGATGTTGGTGGTGTTGTTAGAGCTCGTGCGGTAGCTAAAATACTAGGGTCAGATTTAGCGATAATCGACAAAAGACGCCCTAAACCAAATGTATCAGAAGTTATGAACATTATTGGGGATGTAAATAATAGAACATGTATTATTGTTGATGACATTGTAGATACGGCTAACACCCTTTGTGAAGCAGCTGCTGCATTAAAAAAGCAAGGTGCAAAAAAAGTAGTTGCATTTGCAACTCACCCTATTTTTTCTGGTGGTGCAATCCAATCAATAACAGACTCTGAACTTGATGAAATTGTAATTACTGATACAATTACGCTAGATCAAAATGCTAAAAATTGTAAGAAAATCAGACAACTGTCGGTTGCAAAAATTTTAGCCGAAACTATTAAAAGAATTAGTCATGAGGATTCAGTAAGCTCATTGTTTATGGACTAATATAATTATTAATTTGATCAATAATGATCAATATGTAGGCCTGGTCGCGGGTCTATTTTTTTTAGGAGTGTAATAAAAATGAAAATTGAAATAAATGCTAAAAACAGAGACGTTAAGGGAACGAGTGCGAGCCGCCGCCTGCGTCATGATAAGAAAGTCCCTGGAATCCTTTATGGTGGAACAACAGAGTCAAAATCTATAGTTTTTGATGGGCAAGAATTGTTCCAACAATTTAAACATGAAGCATTTCATGCATCAATACTCACCTTAATTCTAGACGGGAAAAAAGAATCAGTTTTATTGAGGGATTATCAGATGCATCCAGTCAAAAATACAATACAACATATTGACCTTCAACGTATTAATGAAAATGAGAAAATTAGCGTTAAAGTTCCGTTCCACTTCATTAATGCAGATTCTGCTCCTGGAGTTAAATTAGAAGGCGGTATTGTTTCTAGTATTATGGTTGATGTTGATATCTCTTGTTTGCCAAAAGATCTTCCAACATACATTGAAGTTGATTTGGGAGCCCTTGAGATGGGTGACTCAATTCACTTATCAGAAATAGTTGCCCCTGAAGGCGTTGAATTAACCACATTAAGTGAAGATAATGACCCTATAATTACCTCAGTGTCGCAACCGAAAGTTGTTGTGGAAGAAGTTGTTGAAGCAACGTCTGAAGGTGAAGAAGGTGCTGAAGGTGAAGAAGGTGCTGAAGGTGAAGAAGGTGCTGATAACAAGTCAGATTCTTCAGATACAACCGATGCCAAAAAAGAAGATCCAAAGAAGTAGCTCAACTAAGATGCACACTAATAAACAGTGCATAAGGCTAGATAGATGGGCGGCATAAAATTATTCGTTGGGCTCGGAAATCCAGGTGACCCCTATAAAGATACCCGGCATAATGCCGGTTATTGGTGGATAGATTTTATATGTGAAAATCATCGATTAGTTATGGATGATAGTACAAAATTTTTAGGTTCATTCGGTAAGAACACAGAAGAAAGTAATTACTTTGTATTAAAACCAAAAACCTTTATGAATGACAGTGGTATGTCAGTAGCTGCTTTTACAAAATTTTATAAAATAAAACCAGAAGAAATTCTTATTGTTCACGATGAACTAGATTTAGAACCTTCTAAAGTAAAACTAAAGCTTGGAGGTGGGCACGGTGGGCACAACGGATTAAAAAGTATCATCTCATCCCTTCAAAGTAATAATTTCTGGCGATTAAGAATAGGAATTGGTCATCCAGGTGAAAAGAGTTTAGTAAGTAATTACGTCCTTAAAAAACCAACAAAATCAGAAAAAAACGACATTCAAGAGGTTATATTTAATAGTTATAAGATTTTTGCATTATTGACCACCGGTCAATTTGATAAAGCACTTCTTAATCTTCACTCAAACTAATATCTTTAGGACTTTTTATGAAATGTGGCATTGTAGGTCTCCCAAACGTAGGTAAATCAACACTTTTTAACGCAATTACTAAAGCTGGGATTGATGCTGATAATTACCCCTTTTGCACGATAGAACCTAATGTAGGCATCGTAGAGGTACCAGATCCTAGGCTTACAGAGCTTGAAAGAATAGTTGGTCCTGAAAAAACGCTACCAGCCATAGTCGAATTTGTTGATATAGCTGGCTTAGTAGCAGGAGCATCAAAAGGAGAAGGTTTAGGTAATAAATTTTTAGCAAATATAAGGGAGACTGATGCAATTATGCACGTTGTTAGATGCTTTTCTGATGACAATGTGGTTCATGTGTCTGGGAAAATTAATCCTCTATCTGATATCGAAACTATAAATACAGAGTTAATTCTTGCCGATATGGAGACCCTAGAAAAAGCAATACAAAAAGAGTCTAAGAAAGCTAAATCAGGGGATAAGGATGCAATCAATTTATTAAATATTTACAGAAAAGTTGAGGAAACTTTTAATGATGGTAAGTTGGCAATAAATTTAGGCTTAGATGAGGACGAACATAGCCTTCTAAAACCATTATGCTTAATCACAATTAAACCAATAATGTTTTTAGCAAATGTAGATGAAAATGGATTTAAAAATAACGATTTATTAGATCAGCTGGCAACCTATGCTGAAAATATTAATGTGCCGGTAGTAGCAGTATCAGCAAAGATTGAATCTGATATTGCTGAACTCGAAAATGATGAAAAAAAATTATTTCTTTCAGAGATGGGTTTAGAAGAACCTGGGCTTGATCGCGTTATTCGTTCAGCACAAAACTTACTGGGCTTACAAACCTACTTTACCGCTGGTGTTAAGGAAGTGAGAGCTTGGACTATTAAAGTTGGTGCCGCAGCACCTGAAGCTGCCGGAGCTATACACACAGACTTTGAAAAAGGCTTTATTAGAGCTGAAGTAATTGGATACAAGGATTATATTGAATTTAACGGAGAACAAAAATCTAAAGAAGCTGGAAAAATGAGGTTAGAAGGAAAGGATTATAT